>Ga0172379_10001552_pt1 | contig 45198 bp, 41 predicted proteins | sample GrowelOW334metaG_FD_119756 | JGI IMG/M metagenome (GOLD analysis project Ga0172379, IMG submission 119756) | Groundwater microbial communities from an aquifer near a municipal landfill in Southern Ontario, Canada - Groundwater well OW334 metaG | ecosystem: Environmental > Aquatic > Deep...
ATATCTTCCAATCATTATTTTCGTTGAGTCCCAAGTAAATATTCACGGGCCCGTAGTTCAGCTGGTTAGAATGCCTCGTTTGCAACGAGGAGGTCAGCGGTTCGAATCCGCTCGGGTCCACCAATAAAATACCTATATATCAGAGGTATTTTTTATTTTCAATAAATATTTATAGAAAATATTATATTTTATTAATTATTAATATTATTTTTCACAAATCTTCTGTAATATTTTAAATTATATTATTGAAATACATTTTTTTTACTTGTTAAACGAATTGTGGAAAAACTATTGCGCATTTTTTTGTATTAGTTTATAATAATAATATAGTTTATTCTTTCTGATTTTATATTTTCCATGAGAGGAGGTGATATAATGGCAAAAAAGAAAGTTGCAAAGAAAAAAGTTGCTAAAAAGAAAGTAGCAAAGAGAAAGCCAGCTAAGAAAAAGGTGGCTAAGAAGAAAGTAGCAAAGAAAAAGAAGAAATAAATTTTCTTTGATAAGCAAAAACCCCCCGCAGTGCGGGGGGTTTTTATTCTTTACTAATTTTAAATATCAACTCTGGTTATTTGCGTGAATTCCCCTCCTTGGACAACAATCTCTCGGCCCGGAATTCCAAGTTTAAAATAATTTAAATATAATCCAATCTGCAACGGTGACTTCAGATAGAAATTAAAGGTTGCGGTTTTGCCTGGTTGTACTTCATCTTCATTAAAAGCAATATTACCGGCTGAATTTGACCAGGAAGAATCACGAAAAACGCTTATCTTACCCCCCAAATCAAACACTTGTAGCACCATACTCTTATCCCAGACACCCAATCCGGTGTTTTTAAACTTGATTACAACCGGCACACGCCATTTGTTCAAAACAGCTAGAGGGATTGTATGTGATACTAGTTTAGCAGAATACTGTGAATCAACCCGTGTAATAGAGAATGCTTCTTTCTGAATTATTTCTTCCGGACCCATTACACGATAAATATTTTTAAACATACCCAACTCAAACGGTGCTTTGAGATCAAAAGTAAAAGTTGCCAGCTCGCCGGTTTTAACAATCTCTTCACTGAAATTAATATGCCCGTACTGCCCGGCCCAACTATTATGATAAAGACGGCTCGGTTTATCTCCCAGATCATAAATATTCAAATAGACTTTCCCTTTTTCCCAATCGTTTTTTCCCTGGTTCCTGAATTTAAATATTACAGTCTGCTGGTCGCCGGCAAACATCGCGGGTTTAATCGTATTAGAAGCAAGTTTCGCGGCGTATGAAAATATTCTCCCGCCTAATTGATCATATACATTTTGAGCTTCCGAACGGATTGAGTCCAATTCCTGATATAAATTTGCACCCGGACATAAGGTACAATCCAAATCTTTGTGCCCGACAATATTGGGATAAGTATTATCAAAGAAGAAGCTTTCTCCATTTGGTTCAATGGCAAATTGAGTGGCCTTATTGGCTATCAACCTGGTTATTGCGCTTTTAACCGCGCTATTTAACTCTAAATCTTCATAGTCTCCTAAAACAGAGATACCGACAGTTCCTCTATTGAAGTTTGCTTCATATTCCGCGCCACCGAACCGTGAAATAGCACACGCCTTGTTACGATATACATGCGCTCCGACCACACCGTCACCACCATACCTTCCCTCATAAATATTGCCGTTCTGGTCAATGAGGTAATTGTATCCGATATCTCCCCAACCGAGCACAGTTGCATGCCAGTAATATATTCCCCTGATCGTTCCCTCCGGATCATTACCACCGTCGCTGCCTGCGGTGTGGTGAATGACAAATTTTTCCGGATCCTGATATTCAGTCGGCCAAATTTCATTATTTGCTCCGTCAAAACGCAAATCCTCATCGGCTTCCCATTCTGATCGGGCAATAATATCTAAACTGCCTTCGGCGGAAGCTTTAGAAAAAATCTTGATCGGATTCCAACTACCATACGCCAACTTTTCTGTTTCGCCCAGATAAATCAGTTTTAACTTTTCTAACGCTCCTTGTGTAACTGAATATTGAAACTTAGTGGCACCATTCGCAATAACCGGTTCTCTAGAAAAATACCAATTATTTTTTTCAACTGTTTCGCTGACCGGGTACCATTCACTCCACCCATCAGCGTTAAAATAACGCACCGCGATTTTTGCGGTAATTTCTCCCTGCCACGTGATACCGATCATCTGGAACGGAAATTCTGCATCAATATCTTCTGAAACTGTATTCTCTGCGATGCCTGAATAAACTTTTTCTCCTTGCCGAATTTCTTTTTTGGCAGATGCTTGAACTTGAGAAGATAAAAAAACAATTGCCAATGAAGCAACTGCTCCGATAATAAAACCTCTGGTTGTGCTAGGACCCTTCATATTTGGCACTTTTTGTTTTTGTTTTTGACTTAACTTAACAGATGTATTATAGCGCAAAATCGGACTTTTGTCCACCCCTATATTATATTTTTTCAGCAAATCAAAATATCTTTCTGAATGAAAGATATATAGTATTAAATAATTTTATTTACTCCTCCAAATATTTTTCACTATGATTATTGTTTTCAATAACAACCATCAGTCCGATCAATAACCAAAACATTGCTGCGAGATCATTTTTGAAGTATGGTGTGTCAATCAATCCATGTACTAAAATAACTATCATTGAAGCCAGTAGGGCAACCGCCCATTTTCTGTCCTGTTTGATGATTCTGACTCCTGATTTAAAAAATCTTACAACAATCCATGTAAAAATAATCAGGCCGGCCAACCCCATTTCAATCCATAAAGAAAGAATCAAATGATCCGGGTTGGGAAAATATTCGGTATGCGATGCTTCTTTGTATTGATCATAGACGACCGGGAAACTGGCCAGTCCGGTTCCGGTGATCGGATTGTCTTTGATTATTCTTACCGCCCCCTTCCACATAACCAAATGGACGTCCGTGGAAGTGTCACTTGCATTAAATACATCAATGATATTATTTCTGGTTGCAGGGATAGCAAATACTGATAAAACTGCAACTATTATACCGGCTAAAATAATTTTTTTCCATTTGGAAAATATACTAATAAATAAAATACCGGCAAACACACCCACTAACGCACCCCGTGAAAATGACAGCGCTAACGCAATAATACTGAGTAATATCACGCCCCACAAAAAAGCATTTTTCCAAAAAGCACTTCCACCTGTTGATTCTTTGTTTTTTTCATTACTATTCTTCACCAGCGCCAACCCCAAAAACAGTCCTAATAGTGGTCCGACATACTTGCCCACCGCCGTCGGAAACGGAAAAACCGAAGTTGCCCTTTTGGGGACCTCATAACCGTAACCACCCGGAATTTCCATCCAACCGATGTATTGCCAAATTGCGATCAGCGAAATAAAAGCAAGTGAAATCCCAAAGCTGAAGACAATCATTTTAATCTGTTTACTGGTTTTTATTGAATTAACAAATACTAAGTACAGCAAAACAGGCTCCACAATGTATGCTTTCCACAAACCCAGCGCCTGCCGGGTATCGGGTGATATGATCACAGCAATTGTGCCTGCTAAAAGAAACAGTAAAACCGGCCAGCGCCAGGGAAACCATAAACGCGCAAGCCACCGACCCGATCCTGATTTATCAGATAATGTTTTTATTAACCAAACTGAGAAGACAATTAGTATCATTATCTCCAAAACTGTTGAGGGGAGAAATGCTATTTTAAACCGGATCAAATAGCTGGGTAGCAATAAAGTAATCATGGACAAAGCATAATCTCTTCTGTACCACGAGATGATAAGAAACATGACACAAAATATTACTAACAGTCCATTCATTGCTTTTCTTTAAAAATAATATTCTGTACTGCGACCATCATGCCAATCACAAACCAAACATGCATGATGTATAAAGTAGAAAATGTCTGATACTGCGCAAATATTCCAATTAAGATAGCCAGAAAGCCGATCATAATCGTCCGCAAATACAGATCTTTCGTAATTTTAATTGCTTTGATTGAACGAAAGATTACAGTTGCGAACATTGCCATGAAAGCTAGGAAACCTAATATCCCCACTTCAGCGAGCAGTTCAACCGGTTCATTATTTACAATATTCCATCCATCCACAGGTTCAACATAAGGATGCACTGACGCAAAAGGACCAAATCCGCCGACTCCCACGCCGACCCATGGATGCTGGGAAAAACCATGCATGGCGATTTCCAGCGTTTCTACCCTTTCACTGTATGCCGCACCATAGAATGCATTAACAACATGCCCTTTAAAAACTTCCAGATTAACAGCATCACCTAGCCCTAAAAATTTGACCGCAATGAATCCGATTATTACCGCTGATACTACTAGGCTGGGGGTTTTTCTGGAAGTGAAAATACGCCTGAAATAATAGACGCCCAGAACAGCGAGAATTGTCGCAAAGCCTAAATATCCCCCTCTGGAGACTGTCAGCACCAAATTCAATCCGAGAAATATAATTAATAAAATCAGATAACTGTTGCGGATATTTTTATTTTTACCAAAAAATAAAGCGCATAACAGGCCGAGCGGTATTAAAAGATAATTAGCAAAATACAAAGGTTCCAGCGCAGTTGACTGAATTCTTGGAAATCCTAATACTTCCTTTGTATAAAGATGGCGCAAACCGGTGACCGTCTGGGGAAGACCAATAATATCACCCAGAAACTGAAAAATTCCGAATATGCCGACAATAAACGCACTGATAATCACCAGGGTAACAACTGTCTGCACGTGACTTTTTTTAGTAATCATCTGCGGAATAAGCAGACTGAAAACAATAGTAAAAATTGTAAAAAACAGAACGGCAACTGATCTTTCAATGTTTTCTGCATTGATTAATGATGCAATATTGACCAGTATAAAAAGTGTTAGGGGGAAAATTAATGGATTTTTTTTCAAAAGAAAGCTCTGATGGCGCAGACCGTCAAAAATCCATCCACCGATCGTTATAATGGTCAGTATTTGACTGACTCTAACAGTCATTCCACCCGCTTCTATCGCCCCGATTCGCTCAAAGGGCAGTAAGAAGGTAATTAATAATATCCCTAATACCGGATTGCGGAAAATAAAAATGCTTACCACTACACCGACCAACACACCGAGCACCATGAGCGGATTCGTCCATGCCCCCACCGTACTTACGGCAATACCAATTGGGACTGTAAGCAATAAAAACAGAGCAAACTCCTTAACAGAAAATCCAAATTTTCTCGTTTCATTTATATTCATCTTGATAGGACAATAAACATTTTCTCCAGCTCATCCAGCATCTTTTGCTTGGTAAAATTCTCTTCAACTTTAGCCCGTGCTTTTCTGATGATTTCCATCGTTTCTTCCGGATGATTGTATAAATAAATTATTGCGTTGGCTATTGCTTCCGGATTCTTTGGTTCAACCAAAATCCCCGTCTCTTGATGATTAACAATTTCCGTTACCCCACCTATCTTACTGGCAATTACCGGGCGCAGATTGGCCATCGCATCTATTAATACTATACCAAAAGATTCGCGGATGGCGGATGGCAGTACAAATACGTCAAAGTTTTTTACCCATTCACTAATATGATCCTGAAACCCCACAAATTGAACCCGGTCAGCCATATGCAAACTGTTAGCCAGCCAGCCTAGATTGCGTCGTTCCGTACCATTACCGACAATAATCAGTCTGATTCTGGGAATTATGTCTTTTGCAATATCAACGGCCCTGATTAAATATTCTATCCCTTTCTCCTTCTCTAGCCGGGCAATCGTGCCGATTATATATTCTCCGTGATTAATCCTGGCCTGTATATCATGCATGGTAATTTCCGGCATATCTACACCGTTATAAATTGTCATAATCCTTTTGGGTATCAAATGCAGTTTTCCCATGAATTCTTCCCTGATTGCATTTGATACAACAATAGTCATGGCAAACCGAGAATATAAAGTATAGCAAAAGCGGTAAGGATTCAGGGTTAGCCAGCGGTTTGGTGATACGTGCTCCATCCAAACCACCTTCATACCGAATATTCTGGCCGGCAGAGTAATCAATATTTTCTCTGTAAGCGAAAGGCAGAACACTGTTCTTATCCTGTACCTGATGCGGAAATCCAACAGCAGAATAACTAGCCGGACAAAGAAGATGGGTGCTAAAAGAGGGAATATAATTATGCTCAGTTTTGAAACAGGTTCTTTAGGTGCCCATATTTTTTTACCGTACCAGTCGCGTCTTTTAAATTCCTTCAGTAAAACAGAGCAGGAGCTAACCAGAAAGAAGGAAAAACCTTTATGTCTTAACCCCTCCACCATTGTAATGGTGTGTTTCTCTCCTCCACCAAAAAGGGAAGAAAAGGGGAATTTTAAAATCAGTATATTTTTTGTTGACATATTATTGCTCTGAACGAGTGGAAACTATTTCCTTAATCAGATCTTTGGATATTCCTTTAAGCAAGAAAAGGATGGAACCGTAGGTAATCATGCCGGCAGATATTATAACCAATAGTGAATAACCATCTAATAATTTTAAAACAGCCGCCATACCCGCGCAAGCGATTAATGCTTTGGTAAAAAATTTCATTGAAGGAAATATTTTGGTCTTCCGCCAAACAACGTACATAGTAGCGAGAGTGATCAGTGATTGAGATAATACTGTCATCCAGGCTGCGCCCATGTACGAATAGGTAGGGATCAGCAATAAACAGCCCGAGACGGAAATAACCGCAATCGCCATATAATATTTCAGGATTTCTTTCTGCTTATTCACTACCACTACAGCATTACCAAAAAGATTGCCAATGAAGATTATGCCGGTAGTAACAATTAAGACCTGCAACACCCTTCCGGATTCGGCAAAATCCGGGCCAGCGATCAAATCAATCACAGAATGAGCAATAAATATTGTCCCGACAATCATCGGTAATGCAGTCATGGCTAAAAAATCAAAAGACTTATTCAATACGCGCCTAAATCTCACATAATCCATTTGGGTAAATGCCTGCGTCAAAACTGGAACAGCAAGTCCGGCGAACATAGCTGGGAAAGTAACCAATACTTCAAGTATTTTAAAAGGTGCTCCGTAGATACCTACGTCTGATTGGGATTTAAGCAATGATAAAATCAGAATATCCGCCTTGAAGTAGACTAAATTGAACAGAATCGCCAAGGCAATAGGATATGCTTCTTTAATGATTCCTCTCCACACGGCAAAATCAAAAACCAGCCGGATTTTTACAAACTTTCGGGAATAAATATAGGTAAAAAGAAAATTAGTAAACGAACTTAAGACAACTACCAATAGTACGGTAACCAGTCCCAGATCAAGATAAACTGCAAAATATGTACCGATAAGCAGAACCATCCGTCCGAGGATCTCAGAAATAGTAACTCGGATCATTTTCAGATGTTTTTGAAAGACGCCCTGCAAAACCTGATTCAGTGTGACAAACAAAAAAGAAAGACTGACTAAAGCTACGCCTGTTTTTACTACTGCCGGATATGGGAAAAAAATTACCAGCAAAGGAGCGACACCTAGAAAGAGAACTGCGGAAATCAGGCGGATTGTAAAAATATTACCGACCAGTGAACTCTCGTCAGCACCTGCCTCAGAAATTTTCTTGGTCAAGATAATATATAAACCCATATCTACAATGATTCCAAAAAACTGCAAAAACACCATCACAGTTGTATAATTTCCGTATCCTTCTTTGCCGAGATAGCGGAAAAGCAAAGATGCAACAATCAGCGCAATGATTGTTGATATTGCCTTGCCAAAAATTTGGATAATAGTATTATGGGCGATTTTACGGGTTAATGACATACGATTCTTTTATAGAAAACGGGACCTTAGAGACCCCGCCAGTTACTAATATTTACGCTCCATTTGCATGATATCATTATTCAAATCACATTGACAAATGACCGTTTTTATGATACGCTAAAGATACCAGAAGCAAAGGGTTCTGGCAAAACAAAAACAAAACAGATTCTATGATAATTTTATCCAACAACTGCGAAGTGCTTTAACTTTGGTTTAATGAAGCACTTTTTTTCTTTACCAGAATAAATGAATAAGCAAAAATATCATCTCCAAGAAATATCATGGTTACTGTCAGTAATTGTAATTGTTGTTATTACATCCTTTGCTCTCAGCAAGATCGGCAATTATCTGGAAACAAATCAAATTATTTCCCCCGTTCATGCGTTGACCATCAACAATACATCAGATCATTATAGCGCGGAATTGGTCAGTAAAAGTTATAACATAATTAATATCAATCCAAGTGGGAGAATTACTTTTGAAGCCAAGTTTAAAAATACCGGCACCGAAACGTGGTACAACAATTCAGATCATTTCATTGCTTTAAATGTCACCAATCCCCCCGGAAGAAATAGTAATTTCCGGGATATTTTTTGGCCGGCATCTTATCGCCCAGGAATTATGAAGACCCCAATTGTTAAACCGGGAGAAACGGGGTTGTTCCGTTTCGCGTTGACCGCACCCAAAGAAGACGGGGTTTACGCAGAAAAATTTGGACTAGTGGCTGAAAATTTGACCTGGATTAATGGTGGGGACTTAGAGATAGTCATGCGCGTCGGCAATCCCCGCCCACTTTTTTCAGCAAAAAATATTAAACAATCAAATAAGGAAATAAATATTGAACCGGGTAAAGGCATAACAGCATGGGTGGAGTTTGAAAATACCGGCTCGCAGATATGGTATTCCAATAGTGATCATTTTATTGCTCTAAACGTCACCGATCCCGCCGGGAGAACCAGTGTATTCCGCCATGCTTTTTGGCCGGCTAATTACCGTCCGACTGTCATGAAAGGAATACCTGTTGCTTACGGAGAAAAAGTACGGCTTACTTTTGCCCTGCAGGCACCAAATACTGTGGGTAATTACACGGAGAATTTCGGGTTGGTTGCAGAAAATTTGACCTGGATTGAAGGAGGCACCGTAAGTTTTAAAATTAATGTTGCGTACAAACCGGAGCCGGTTGAAGAGACGGCGGGTGAACCGGATATCAGAGTTGGTTTATTTTCTACAACCAATGAAATTGACTTATCAGCCAGTGGGGACTATGAAATTAGAGATACCAATAATAAACTAATCGGCACATATACTAAAGACAATCCGAGTTCTATTGAATATATAAATGATGATTATATTCTGATCGCCAAAAATAAAACTACTGTTTCTGAATTACCGCTCAGGGCAATTCCAAAAAATTCCAGAACAACTTTAGAAATCACCAACTATGAACATCGCCCGGAATGGAATTTATCACTGAACGACAACCGTTTCCGAGGGATTATTGAGGTCTACTATGCTGAAGCTACTGATAAGTTATGGGTGATTAATGAATTACCTTTAGAATCTTATTTAAGAGGTATCGCTGAAGCGGGCAATGAAAATGACGCAGACTACCTAAAAGCATTATTAACTGCCGCCCGCACCTATGCCATGTATCATTACCAAACCGGCACCAAACACGCGGATGAAAATTTTACGATTGATGCCGTAAACGACCAGGTTTATCGGGGTTACGGATTGGAAACCCGCTCACCGAATATTACCCAGGCGGTCATTGATACGGAAGGAATGATGGTGACTTATGCAGATGAAGTTGTGGTAACACCCTATTTCTCCCAAACGGACGGCAGAACCAGATCGTGGGAAGAAGTATGGTCCGGCGGACCTTATCCTTGGCTTGTTTCTGTGGATGATCCGGGATGCGACGGAATGGAATTACTGGGGCACGGGGTCGGTTTGAGCGCTTACGGCGCAAGATCCATGGCGGAAGATGGGGACAGTTATGAAACAATCCTTAAACATTACTACACGGGCATAGAACTGATTAAACAATACTAATGTAACAAAAAACATCCCAAGATTATGGGATGTTTTTATTTACTTTTAAGCTAATGTTGGCTATGATGCTAATAGGTGTGTAAGTATTTGTGTTAGGCGAAATTATGAAAGATGATCTAGGCGATTTTAATGTCTTAATATAATATTTGGCATGGAAAAACAAAGAGCAGCTGGCTGTTTTATAGAATACGGCAATAAATTCTTAATACTTTATAGACCACAGACTCAACATCAAAACAATGAGTGGGGTCTTGTCGGTGGTAAAGTTAATTCAGGTGAATCAGCTAAACAAGCCTTGATTAGAAAAATAGGGGAGGAAATTGGCTTTGATGCTTCCAATGAGAACATAAAATTTCTTGGTAATTTCATTTTGCAATATCCAAATGGCGATTGGGATTTCTTTGCGTATAGAATAAAATTGAAACGGCCAATTACTCTTAAATTAGATACAATAGGAAGCTTAGATTATAAATGGGTTACTCCAGAAGAATGTTTTTCCATGCCAAATCTTATGCAAGGACTTTATGTTTTATTAAAAGAGATTGGATATATTAAGTACGGTGATCATTTATAACATCACCCCTGCCCCACCAAAACGAACTTGGCTCGTTGAGGCGGGCAACACCGGATTGCCGATTCGTGAATTAAAATTAATATATGAATAAATGGTTTCAAATAAAAAACTAAAGGGTTCATTCGGTGCAATATCAAAGAATTATGACAGATATCGGCCAGATTATCCTAAAAAATTAATTACTGACATAATTCTGTATACCAAAATCAAAAAATCATCAAATATTTTAGAAATTGGTTCTGGTTCCGGTCAGGCCTCACAATATTTCTTACGTAAAGATTTTAATTTAATAATGCTTGATATTAGTAGAGAACTGATTACAATTGCTAAGAAAAAATTTAAAAACTATAAAAATGCTAAATATATTATTAATTCATTTGAAAAAGCAAAACTACCTTCCGATAATTACGACTTGATCTTTTCTGCTCAGGCATTTCATTGGATTAACCCAAATTTAGGTTTTAAAAAAGCCCATAAATTACTTAAAGAGAATGGTGCTTTGGCGGTTTTCTGGAATCTGGTCAATAAGGATGAATCAAAAATGTTACAACAAATTGAAAAATTATATAAAAAATATTGTCCTGATTTTAAGCCGGATAAAACTGATAAAACTATTAAGATTTTCAGGAACAACCCGGCCTTTAAAAAAGTAATCCTAAGACAATACCCGCGCACTATTTTATTCACGAAATTTCATTACCTTAAATTAATTCAAACATTTTCATGGATAGCATCTTTAACGGCGAAGCAAAAATTAAAATTGCTAAAAGAAATCAATAAAGAATTATCAAAATATAAAGAACCCCTGCATATACCATGTAAAACATTGTTGTGCATGGGTAAAAAGAAATAATTTTAGCCGCAATTGCGCAATCGCGGCTTCTTGTTTTATCTTTATTTAATCAGCATCGCATCCCCAAAACTATAAAAACGATAGTTTTTTTTCTTAGCTATTTCATATGCATGCAGGATATTTTTCCTCCCGGCAAAAGCGGATACTAACATTAATAGCGTTGATTCCGGCAAATGGAAATTGGTGATCATGGCATCCACAAATTTGAATTTGAAGCCGGGATAAATAAAGATATTAACCCACCCTTTATAAGATTGCTTCGGAGAGTTTTTTTCATTCTTCAATCCTGCCATAACTGTTTCCAGAACACGGACACTGGTTGTGCCGACGGCAATAATCCGGCGCCCTTCCTTTTTAGCCTGCCATATTTTTTTTAGTGTCTCTTTCGGCACTTCCACAAACTCCGGGTGCATCTTATGCTTGGTGATATCGGACACCTTTACCGGTTGGAACGTACCCAGACCTACATGCAGAGTAACTTCCTGAAATTCCACACCCTTTTTTTTCAATTTTCTGATTAATTCCTTAGTAAAATGAAAACCGGCCGTCGGCGCGGCGACCGAACCTTCTTTCTTTGCGTACACCGTCTGGTACTTTTTCAGATCAGATTTCTGCTTGATGTACGGCGGAACCGGCGCTTCGCCGATTTTTTTATATATCTTTTCAAATTCTTCGCCTTTTTTATTGAAACTGGCCACCCATGTTCCTCCGTCTTTTCTTTCAATCAGTTTTGCTTTTAAATTTTTCGGAAATAAAACAATCAAATTTTCTTTCTGCCCCTTGCCGCCGACCAGCACCTCCCATTGTCCCTTGCTAACCCTGTTCAGTAAAAATATTTCCATCTTTCCGCCCGTTTTCTTCTCCCCGAGCAGTCTCGCCGGAATTACTTTAGAGTTATTCATAACCACGATATCACCCTTGTCTAAAAAATTTATAATATCAAAAAAATGCTTATGTTGTATTGAACCGGCATTTTTATCCAAAACTAAAAGCCTTGAGTGGTCTCGGGGGTTTATAGGCTTTTGCGCGATATGTTTTTTCGGGAGATGATAACTAAAATGTCTGAGATACATTACTTTCATTTGACGAATCTTCGCTGGGCATTTGACTGATCGGATTGCTAGAGTTAACTTTTTTTTCCTGTTTTATATGCAGCTCGGTTATCCTTGTAGCCACTTCCTGCGGGTGGGGAATCTGCTCAAAAATAAACCTTTTTTCTTCGGCAGCTGTCTGAATATGGACATCCCCGAATTTTAATATTGTCGCCAGTTTTCCTTTTACTTCGCTGGTGACATCCTGAATCATATCAATATTTAATTCGGATACCGTTCTGGAAAAAAGCGCCTTCTGTTCAATATTAATAATCCTCTGATTGGTTACTACCCAGACATCCAGATAGTATTCCACCCAATGATGGAAGAAAAACAACCAGATAAAAAGATAATAGGCGCTGGCGCTGAAAAAAACGGCAACTGAAATAGGCGAACCTTTTTCCCAAACAAATTCGGTGAATTGAGTGAAAATAATAAATACAATAACCGGTAATACCACTTCCAAAATTAGAACCAGAAAATACTTAACAATCGCGTGCCAATGTCTTCTCAATAACAAGATTATTTCTTCATCCGGCCTTTTATTTGGAAAATATTTAAACTGATCCATATTTAGTAAAAAGAAAAATTAAACTGCGTGTCGGAGAATAATGTAATTGTTTCTGACCAATCAATGTCAATGGTATAGATAATGGTTGATAATAGAATCCCTATAGTCACCAGAAAATATAGAAATACCATAAATTTGGTAGAAGAATCCCAATAACCAAAACGGAAAATATGATAGAACAGAAAAGCGCTGAAAAAAACGTAAATCAGAAAGACAACTGCATAAATAATTAAAAATACATAAAGCGGAAATGTCATACTACTCAGATGAGTTTATTTTGGTAATCACTCGGCAGATCAATACCCAGATGCTTATAAGCCTGCTCGGTTACAACCCTGCCTCTGGCTGTCCGGGCGATAAATCCCATTTGCAATAGGAAAGGCTCATAAATTTCTTCAATTGTCTCTTTCTCTTCACTGGTTGCCGCGGCAATTGTATTGATCCCTACCGGCCCACCGTTAAATTTATTGATTAATGTTTCCAGTATTCTCCGATCAACAATATCAAGACCAAGCGGATCAATCTCCAGGCGTTTCAGGGCGTCTTTAGCAATCTCCGTATCAATTTTATCTCTGGACTCTACCTGTGCGAAGTCCCTTACCCGCTTGAGAATCCGGTTGGCAATCCGTGGGATACGTCTGGATCTTTTTGCTATTTCTTCCAGCGCGCCGGGCAGGACATCAATCCCCAGGATTTTAGCCGACCGCCTCAGTATTTCTTCCATATGCTTATCAGTATATTCGTCCAGACGGTATGTGATGCCAAAACGGTCACGAAGCGGGGCTGACAACAAGCTAGCCCTCGTAGTAGTCCCGATAATTGTAAACCGCGGCAGTTCCAGACGGAGTGTCCGTGCCGCCGGACCTTTCCCAACCACAATATCCAGTGAGTATTCTTCCATGGCCGGATAAAGCGTTTCCTCCACTACCCGCGGTAGTCGGTGAATCTCATCAATAAACAAAATATCCCCGTCATTCAAATTGGTAAGAATCGCGCCCAAATCCCCCGCCCGCTCAATGGCCGGTCCGGAAGTAACGCGGATGTTCACACCCATCTCATTGGCAATGATGTGGGCCAGAGTCGTCTTGCCAATCCCCGGAGGGCCATACACCAAAGTATGCTCAATCGCCTCTTTGCGTTGCTGAGCGGCCTGCATAAAAATCTGGAGATTTTTTTTGATTTTTTCCTGACCGACAAACTCGCTTAGAGCGCGTGGCCGTAATGTCAGATCCAATGTTTTATCTTCCGGTTTTTCCTTGGCTGTAATGATTTTTTCCGCTTCCATGTTTCCTGTTTTAAGTAAAGTTACATCAAAATCTTATCACTTCCTACCCCCCTTGACAAGTTACATCTGATATGATATCCTTCGCTGTTGCCTTAAAAAAGGTGACAAATCTTCACCTTTTCAGATAGTATCTTTTAATCTGCGCTCACGACAAGCATGGGAACTCATCTTTAGGTTTTTTCTGGGTTTACCTAGAACTTTCCTCTGATGAATTCTCTTGAGCGCAGTTTAATGGATACTATCAAAAACCCCGCAATCCGCGGGGTTTTATTATTTATTCTTAGAAAAATCTATTGTATCACGGAAAACCCATATTTCCTGAAAGTTTCTCAGCGGAATGATTTGGCTTTTTATGATATCATGCGGTTTGTCTTTTATTGAATCCAACTGCTTCGGGGAAAGTATCCTTTCAACGTAGTCATCACCCCTCTTTTCCAGCACACCAAAACCTGTCCAAAATTTTGTTACTGAAGAACTGGTACAGCCGATAGCAATTGAGCCGCTTGGAATCGGTGTTGCGGTTAAATCAATCTTACCTAAACCTCTGATCACCTGACCAATCTTTGAGAGCCGGCAGTAACCATCATGGACAATCGGCCCACGTCTTACCTTCTCTTCCTTTTCCTGCGTAGAAAGATTTTCCCAATTTTCTGCGCCTCGCCATTGGATATTAAGAATCGAGGATGCCGTTTTTTTATCCTTTCTTTCCATGGTCCATGTTTCTTCGTATTCCCGTTCGACTGCCGAAATCATTTGATCAAGCTCTTTCAGGTATTCTTCATTATCAGGATACAGTATTTCAAATGATTTTAATTCAACCGTTATATTTTTTGGAAGATTGGGTCGCACAACATCCAATAATTGATTAAACGATTCACGATATTTCAGGCAGTCTTTTTCCGGAATATTACTCTGGAGCTTCATCACTGACGGATGGGCAGCCCAGAAAATTATTTTTACCCCGGGATTATACACAGCGGCAATAGACGAAGCATAATTAATCAAATAAATAACTGAAAACAGTTCTGCCCAGTCCACATACGGCGAGGTGCTGATTCTCCATAACTTGTACCCGCCGAAGAACCAGGTCAGTTCCAGTGGTTCATTTTTTAAGACAGCATATTCTATTGATTTTTTCATCTCTTCAATGTAATTACCAATGATTTTCCACTTTCTGAAATTTTTTGAGGTAAGCATGCGATAGATATATTCTTCCATCCCGCGCGATTCAAAAAACTCGCGATCAACGGCCCTTATCTCCGTTTGAACGCAAGTCTTAATCTTTTCTTCCAGATATTTATTTGATTCCATCACTATTCAGCTTTAGGCACTTCCTGAATTTTTTCTACCCCCAACAGACAAACCTCCTGCCACGGTTTATATTTGCTGGTAAAATTCTGCTCCTTTACTTCTCCACCGGCATAAGTGACTTTATAATCAAACGACGCGGTTACGCCGGTATGGGCTTTTTCTGTACATTTTTTTACACCCGGGGCGAGGTCAGTTGTCTCAACTATTTTTGTTTCCGGTGGGCTTACATAATTGGAAAGCACGGGGGTGGTTTGTTCCGCTGTTCTACCGTCCTCTGTGCCCCACATTTCAAAAGTCATAATATTCCCCTCAATCTTTGTTTGGATCAGAATGTAATGTCCTGTATCATTGATAAATTTGAAGTCAGGTGCCGGATCATAAATTGTCGCATCTGTCCCGATCGGATAATAATAAGAAACAGAATAAGAGTGGTTTTGCCGGTTGGTAATCGGTAACCCGGTATTTAATGCTGTTCTGAACATGGTTGTACCGAATTGGCATGCCCCGCCGCCCAATTCCGGTACTGTCCGGTTTCCTTTGATTACTAACTCCGGCAACCAACCTTCAGACGCTTCAAAACTGCCTAAAGCATTCAGCAAAGAAAATTCCTCATCCGGCTCAATTAATATTCCGTTCAATTTTTGCGCACCAAGTTGGATATTTGATCTTCGGTTGGCCGGACTGCCGGTAAAATCCGATGTCCCCTGTCCAATCAGTTCCTTGATCCCTAAATCATTGACATTGCCGACTGATATTTCCGGCTCTTCCGTTTTAACAACTAATGTTGTTTCACTTCCGCCATTCTTGATGATATCTTCGGTAATTTTCTGGACTGTTTTTTCCGTATCAATAACAACCCCTGACTGACTGCCTTGGAACTCCACAACTTTCCCCGCTTCCATTTTAAATTTCCCTTCCTGTACCGGAACATCCACCTCTTCCCGCAATGTATCAAGATATTTTCCGACTTGTACCTGGTCCAATCCGATTACAATACCTAACTGACCGTTGGGCAGGAGGCTCAACCAATTGCGGAATTCTTCATTGGTAATCTCCCAGCTTTTTCCATCATAGTTTATCTTAAACGGCGCATACTGAGCTATTTTTTCCACTGCAGGTAAATAAACAGTTGCCTGTGTTTGAGTTATTTCTATCGGATCATTGACCAGTTCCATGTTAATCGTAACTTTCTGAAGGGCCTCAATATTTTTTATCAATTCTTCAGTAATCACAGTATAGTCAAATACTTCCCCCGGCTGTTCTTTGGCGACAGAGAATGTTAAATCATCATTCACCACCAGTGACGCATTAACGTGTGGGGCTTCAAATTGCGAGAATTTCTCTTTTAGCATAAGATCCACGGTTTCCGTATCCAAATAATAATCAACCGGAATGTTTCTGCCGAATAACAGCGCGGAAAGCCGTTCTATTAATTTATTCAAATATGTACCGTTTCTACCGACCAGGAATGCTTCTTCAGTCATTGCGTTGGCATCAAAAGAAAAAACATCATAAACAATCCCGCTTTCAACACTGGTCATGCTTGATTCTAAAACTAGCCGCGTATCATTATAAGTAAAAATCAACCCATCATCATTTATATCAATTATCGCCTGCTCAATACGGTCTAGTGCCTCAATATAAGATAAGCCCTTTAAATCTTGGTTGCCAATTTTAACTCCCGGTAAAATTTTTTGTTGATATTGATTTGAATATACCGTCAGAACTCCAACTAATAAAATAACCGCACACACCAAAATGGTAAATATTGCGGGTAAATTACTTTTTTTCTTGGATTTTTTTACAGTCTCTTTACTATCAACTGCACTTTTCTTTTTGCTTTTACTTTTTGGCATAAGGTGGTCAATCCGATAATATCCAGATCAGCAACATAAACTGACACAATTTTGCCAGCGACTAAAAATCAATTGCCAATCTATTTTTTCTCTTTAACTTTAATGCTTGTGGATTTTGTCTTTATGGCTCTGGGTAATACAACAGTCAGGATTCCATTTTCCAAGACTGCGTCAACTTTATCTTCTTTAACTTCCACCGGGAGAATAATTGACCGGGAAAATCCGCCCCAATAACACTCCTGATAAAAATAATCCTCTTTTGCCACTTCTTCCTGTTTCTGTCGTAAACCACGAATTGTCACCATATCATTATTGATTGAGATATCAATATCCTCAGATTTCACTCCGGCGATGGTTGATTTGATCACAATACTGTCTTCAGTCTGGTAGACATCAACCGAGAGCTGACCGTCATAATTTTCTTCCAACCAACCGCCGTGATCAACTTCCTGAGAGGTAATAGCAGAAGCATCTTGTTGCTCCTTAACAGCTTCCGCCCAAAATTCCTCTTCAGCAATATCATTTGTCATAATCCTATCTGTTGATTTTGATTTTAGTTTTGCCATTAACAATAGCCTCCTGTTTATGTTTATTTATGACTTTATTATAAAATATAATGGCGGGATTGACAAATGTCAGACTTTGCGCTAATCTCCAATGTTCCAATCCTGGAACACAGCCCGAAACTACATCCTTAAGGGGGGGGTGTAAACCATGCCACACAAGCAACTCTTCAAGATCTGCTTGAAATGCAACAAACCGGTGCAGGCGGAGAAAATGACCTGCCCGGAATGCCAGGCGGATCTGTATGATCACTTGCCGTTGTACCGGCAGTGCTCCACGTGTAGGGCTTTGATCCCTCGGGACCAGGAGGGCTGCGAAGCATGCTCGGTGACCACCGAGTGATCTCGGACAACGGCGGTGAAGAATGAATTTTTAGACTGCTTCTTCCCGCCTTTTTTTATTACCCATACCATTGACATTATCAATACTCCGTGCTAGCATGGGGGCGCCGAAAACCCACCAGTTCTATTACCCCACGATCCGGGAGGTCGGTCATGAGTACGCAATCAAAACCTGCGCTCAGCGAGACTCGCGAAGCTCCCCGGCACATCGGGGAATGGATCACGTGTCCTTGCGGTGCGGTTATCAACGCACCCAAACGGTGCCCGCACTGTGGGCGCAAGCACAAGCTCAATGATGAGCAACCCGCCATCCGGCGGACTCCGCTCCGGGGAGTAAACTGAACAGCTTAGTTTCTCCCTTTTTTTATAATGATTTTTCCGCGCGGGCAAAACCATTGACGAATAATATATTTTCCGATAGGATACGTTAAGTATGCTTATGCCGCCTTCGTCCGCCTGCTTCGAGTGCGAAGCAATCGGGCAGGTCTAGTGGGTCTCGCACAAGCGAGACGGGTGGCAGCGAGACAACCTTGAGCGTAGGCGAAAGGGGAAGTCGAGCGCCGTTGAATGCGACCATGGGAGCATTCAGCGCCACCCTGGACTAGGACATTAGGTTTTTCCGCCAGAGGCGGACCCGCCTTGGGCGGGCATCCTGAAGCATTATGTTTATTTAAAATCAATAATAGCAATCATGCCGCCTTCGTCTAGTGGTTAGGACATTAGGTTTTCATCCTGAAAACAGGGGTTCAATTCCCCTAGGCGGTACCAACAGTAATTTATCGGCAAGTTATATTACTCCTTAAAGAAATTTAATATAATAGTGAGGAATTGAAGGGTTGAAGCGAGACAATCCTGAGTGTAACGAAGGTGAAGTCGAGCGATCGGTGAGGCACCGCTGGTGCATCGCCGCAACCCAGGACACAATTCCCCTAAGCGGTACCAAATAATATCTCTCGACAGAGAGATTTTTGTTTAAAAAAAACTCCCCACACAGCATGTCCTGTGAAAGACACGCTGTGTGGGGAAAAACTTGTCCGGTAAAGACCGGAATCAAGGGAATCAGATACTAGTCTCTGAAATTCCCAAAGATCTACTACTCACAGCCTACGAGCCATGCCCAGTGCTCGGAGCAAAAGCCATCGCGGTCCAGGTCGTAATACCACCCGGAAGTATCGCAATGAAGAACTGGGTAGTAGCGCACACCGCGGTGCTCCCAGTAAGGGTTAGCAATGGAGATCCCCGGCCTTTCGCCCTGTATGGGATAGGCGAGGCGGAAAGCCTCCAGCCACTGGGGTTCGGGCACGTACATACCCTGTCTGACCACTTCCCGACGGATTCCGTCCACATCCGGCCGATAGCCGACCTTGATGAGCTTGAACCGGCGAGTCTGCCGGCCCTCCTTCTTCGGTTTCGGCCCCTTGTACTTGTACGTCGCGCAGGGATGGAAATTGGAACGGGGTCTGTTGAGTAGCGGGACCATCCTCTTGTGTTCGGAATTGTCACCCATGATCGTCAACTCGAACTCGACGCCGAGCTCAGGAGGTTGGATGAACACAGGACGATCGGAAGGATTTGGAGCATAGCCGTAGATCTCGCCAGGAGGATCAGCTCCCACGCTGCCGGCGTTCTTCGGCGCGAACACGTTGCGCAGAATGCGCGCGAACACTTCCCGAACAGTGGGGATTGTTCCATAACTCTTCATGACCGTTCTCCTTCTACTATCGGTGGATGGTCTCATTACTTCACGCCGTATGCGTAGAGTAATGAAGATAACCCGCTATGAGCTACAGCGTTCTGAGAACGTGACAAAGCACTCGCAAAACACTGCAACCCAAACTCAATTATTAAGGTACAATGAAACATCAGATACTAGCATATTGGATTGGAATTGTCAAGAGTTCTTTACTTGATTTTGATCCCAACAGGATAAGCAAAAAGTAATTTCCGGTCGAGAATTTTTATTTATGAGTATTAAACAAAATAGCACCAATTCAATGTTTTTGTTACAATGCATCTATGATTATTTTAGGAATAGAAACTTCGTGTGACGAGACCGCAGCCTCAATCGTTGAATATAAAGGCGGTGTATTTAGCGTACACTCAAATATCATCTCTTCTCAAATAGAGATTCATGCTAAAACCGGCGGGGTGGTGCCGGAAGTTGCCGCCCGGGAACATATCAAAAATATTTTACCCGTCGTCAACCAGGCTCTAGTGAAAGCAAAGGTTACAGCTAAAAATATAGATGCCATAGCGGTTACGACCGGACCCGGGTTGATCACATCTCTGATAGTGGGAATTGAAACGGCAAAAACATTGTCACATGTCTGGCATAAGCCGATTATTTCCATTAACCATATTGAAGCTCATCTGTACGCCAATTTTGCTACCAATAAAAAAGTGGTCTTCCCTTTACTGGCATTAATCGTTTCCGGCGGACACACCGAACTAATTCTGATGAAAAAACACAGGCACTATAAACTGGTCGGTAAAACTAGAGATGATGCTGCCGGAGAGGCATTTGATAAAGTGGCAAAGATTCTGAAACTGGGATATCCGGGCGGACCGGTTATTGCCAAACTGGCAATGAAGGGAAATGAGACGGCATTTAACCTGCCGAGGCCGATGATTAATGAGAAGAACCATGATTTCAGTTTTTCGGGACTGAAAACTGCCGTTCTTTATGAATCCCTATCAAAAAAACATAATTTCAGAAACAAGAAAAAGGTTGCTGATATGTCCGCTTCATTTGAAAAAGCAGCTGTTGACGTTTTGATTAAAAAAACCGCCCACGCTGCTAAGCAATATAATGTAAAATCAGTATTGTTAGCCGGCGGAGTGGCGGCAAACAAAAGATTGAGGGCTGATCTGAAAAATGAGTTAAAAAATGAAATTCCTAAAGCAAAATTTTTACTGCCTGACCTGAACTACTGCACTGATAACGCCGCCATGATTGCCGTAGCCGGATGCTTCCATGCCAGAAAAAAAGAATTTACACCGATTAATAAAATAAAAGTAGATCCAAACTGGGAATTATCTTAATAAACTATTATAGAACTGATGGAAAAGAACGAAATAAAAAATAAAATACAAGGCATGCTGGAGAATATTTCCGCCGAAGAATATGATCCATTTTTGGAAAGACATTTTAATAACAGTCTTGAACAACTGAAGCAATTAGACGCCTGGCTGGATCAAAAAGGAATAAAAAAGGATTGGACTCTGAATGAAAAATTGTCTTTCCTAAGAAACGTGGAAGCAAATATCAGGACCGGAACGTCTTTCCGGAGAACGCAACTTTCTTGGGTAGCATTATTAATTGCTTTACTGGCTGCGCTATTCGGTTTTGTTATCGGGATAGTTATCTAACCATACCGTGGAAATAACGCCATTTGGCGTTTTTTTGTTTGTGCTAGGGAGATGACGAGACTGTGATTTTAGGCTAAAATAGACAATATGAAAGAGCTAGCAAAAGCATACGATCCAAAGCAAGTTGAAGCCGATATCTACAAAACATGGGATGATTCGGGCTATTTTAATCCTGACAATCTTCCCAAGAGCCATAAAAAACCGTATTCCATTGTTTTACCTCCGCCGAATGTAACCGGCAAATTGCACATTGGTCATGCGGCTATGCTGGCAATCCAAGATATCCTGATCAGATACAAAAGAAAGCAGGGTTTCAAAACTCTGTGGCTCCCAGGTATGGACCATGCGGCTATTGCCACCCAAAATATGGTGGAAAAAAATCTGAAAAAAGAAGGCAAAACCCGCCACGATTTGGGTAAGGTGAAATTTCTAGCCGAAGTTGAGAAATTTGTTATTGAATCTAAAAATACTATTACCAATCAGCTGAAAAGCATGGGCTCGTCGTTAGACTGGTCCAGAGAAAGTTTTACACTGGACGAAAATGTTACCAAAACGGTAAGGGAAGTTTTCAAAAAAATGTACGACGACGGATTGATTTACCGCGGGAACAGGGTGGTTAATTGGTGCCCGCGCTGTCAGTCCACGTTAGCTGACGATGAGGTGGAATACAAAGAAGCTAAGGCTCCATTTTATTACTTTAAATATGGCCCGGTAGTAATCGGCACTGCGCGTCCGGAAACAAAATTTGCCGATAAAGTGATCATCGTTCATCCAAAAGACAAAAGATACAATAATATTGTGGGTAAAGAATTTGAAGTAGAATGGATGGAAGGAAAGATAAAGGCAAAAGTGATCGCGGACCGTGCCGCGGATATGGAAATGGGCACAGGTGCTATGACTATTACTCCTGCCCACTCCCATTTGGATTTTGAATTAGCCACAAAATACAATTTAGAGATAGAACAAATTATTGATAAAGACGGAAAGTTTACCGCGGCAGCCGGATCGTTTGAAGGGATGGTCGCATCCGCATCCAGGGAGAAAATTGTAGCAATAATGAAAAAGAAGGGTCTGGTGGACCGGATTGATGAGGATTATGTTCACAATCTTTCTATTTGTTACCGTTGCGGGACATCTGTTGAACCGTTGCTTTCCAAACAATGGTTTGTGAGCGTAGGAAAAGTCGCGCCCGGAATGAAAAAGTCGCTTAAAGATGAGGCTAGAGACGTAGTAAGAAACGGTGAGATTAATATTATTCCCGACCGTTTTAATAAAACATATTTCCATTGGATGGATCATCTTCGGGACTGGTGCATTTCCAGACAAATCTGGTACGGTCATCAGATACCGGTTTGGTATAAAAAATTGGATCAGCCGGTGGAGATCACTTTTTTTGCGCACGGCACAACCCCGGACAATGAAAAAGGCAATGCCTCCGGACAGTCCGATCCTTCCCTCTCCGAACTGGGCAAAAAACAATCCGTAGAACTTGGAAAAATCGTAAAGAATAAACACTACGATGTAATAATTACTTCCGATCTCAGCCGTGCTGTTGAAACAGCCGAACTTGCCTTCCCGAATATGAAAAAAGTTCAAGATAAAAGACTCCGGGAATGCGATTACGGGAGTCTAAACGGCAAACCCGGCAAGCTTTTCAAAGATATGAATTATTATATTGAACATAAGCACCCGGGCAAAGGAGAGAATTATAAGGATGTTGAACAAAGAATAAAGAATCTGCTTGCCGATATTGGTAAAGATTACCCCGGGAAAAAAGTAGCTATTATCTCGCATAAATTCCCTCAACTGGCTCTGGAGATTTTGATTAACGGCAAAACTTGGGAGCAGGCAATCACAGAAGATTGGCGCCCTAAAAAGACTTGGAAACCGGGATGGAATTATTTATTGGAAACAACTGATACCTATATCGGTGTTACCGCACCAAGCGGCAAAGGGTGGCAACAGGATCCGGATACATTGGACACTTGGTTTTCTTCTGCTTTGTGGACCTTCTCCACTATGAGTACAAAAGACCAGAAGATATTTCATCCGACATCCGTGATGGAAACCGGCTATGATATTCTTTTTTTCTGGGTGGCACGGATGATTATGATGACTACTTACATCAAGAAGGAGGTTCCGTTTAAGGACGTATATCTGCACGGCCTGATCAGAACGAAAACGGGAGAAAAGATGAGTAAATCTAAGCCGGAGACAACAATTGATCCTCTAGAAGTCTCGCAGAAATTCGGGACTGATGCCGTGAGACTTTCCCTGGTTATCGGATCAACCCCCGGCAATGATGTCAGGCTTTATGAAGAAAAAATAGCGGGGTACAGAAATTTTATTAATAAAATTTGGAATATTTCCCGATATATCCTTACAACAATTGATGTAGAAAAAGTTTCCAAGCAAAAATTTGATTATAAAAAGTGTTCACTGTCAGATCAATGGATTCTAAGCCGGCTCAACAGATTAATCCGGGAAGTAACCGAAGATTTGGATAACTACCGGATCGGGCAGGCGGGTGAAAAAGTGTTCGCCTTCACCTGGAGCGAATTAGCCGACTGGTATCTGGAGATAGCCAAAGCAGCGCCTTCAGATCAGACTCCTCTTGTTTTGTATGCCTGCCTGGAAAATATCCTATCACTCGCCCATCCGTATATCCCGTTTGTTACCGAACAGCTATGGCGGATGATGGGACACCAGGAACTTCTAATCATCAGCAAGTGGCCGTGGGTCAGTGATAAAAAAATTATCAACGAAAAAATTGATAGAGAATTTAGAGACTTACAGGATATTATTGTTAAGCTCAGAAATTTCAAAGCGGAATACGGTGTTCCTCCGGTAAAAAAAATCCCGGTATTTGCTAAAAATGTTCTTTCCGATGCGGAAAAGAGTATTATTGAAAAACTTGCCAGAATTGAATTTGTAGATTCAAAGAATGAAAAGAGTGCTAACCTCACCTCCGGTAAATATTCCTTCCATATATCAAACGAAGATTTGATTGATGTGGAAAAGGAAAAGGCAAAAGCGGAAAAAGAATTGGCAGAAAAAAAGAAACTATACCAGGCCTTAATCAGCAGACTTGATAATAAGGCTTTTCTTGCTAATGCACCGGAAGCGATTGTGGCTAAGGAAAAGGAAAAGGCCAAGCAGTATCAAGAAGCAATTAATAAATTGGAGAAAAAGATTATTAACTTATAATACTATGGCCAGAACGTTTGAAACCGGATATACACCCGGAATGTTAAAAAAAGAAATGCTTGGTGGAACATTTGAAGCAGAAAAAGAAACCAGAGGGGAAATTGAATACCAACCGTTTGATGATGCTATCAAATCCGCTAGAGAAAGACAGACTGGCGATCCTAGTGATCCAAAACCGCGTTTTGCCAGTGATTTGCATTTTACAACCGCAGAATTACTTGAGCTTGAAGATTTAACCAGATTAAAATTTTTTTCAGGTATAAAAAGCCCGCTTGCACGTTTTCACGGAGTAGATGCTTTTTTTGAATTACAACCTGATCCGGAAAGACCAGATGTCATCCGGGTTACAATTGAATTAACAACGGATGATAATAAACGAATAGCAGATAAGGCCGACCTATTGATACACATACCTGCAAAAGGTCTTGATCCATTGGATCCAAAAGATAAAGCAGAATTTGAAAAACTTATCGCCGATGCATCAAAAAGTATCAGTGATAAAATCGATAATGAACTGGCGGTAGCAGCTTGACACGGAATATTTAATAAGTTAAAGTAGCGAACCCATTAGTAGGTTCCTACAAGGAGATTCGTCATCATGAATGACCAGACTGACGGCGACGTCAAAGCCGGATTCTTGGGAGCGGTCGTGCCGATTCACGCAACCGGCGACCATACCCCCGATCCTGCTCGTCTCGCAGCACCCCTGGAAGGACCCGGAAGCATCATGCGTTCGTTCTGTACCGGCTGCGGCCAGTACTACGAACTCACCGAAAGCGGTGTACAACAACTGGCTGAGTCCAGCGACATCAGCCTCGGAGCTTCCCTTGAGGGCGCGCAGTTCCTGCAGGTTGCCAGTTGCAGCCAGTGCGATGGTGACGACCCCGCGGTCGAACTTAAGCCCATCGACGAGCTGAACTAGCAAAGCGGATCCACAAGAAGAGGACCCGCTTTTTTTATTAAGCAAATTTAATTTTTTAGAAACTTATCGGGTATCCGTTGCTGGCATTACCGTTAGCATCAACTACAAATAAATAGGCGTCTGCTCCGTCCGCAAACGTACCCTGGTTAATTTTAATCTGAATTGAATTTGAATCCCAAACATTTTGGGGGACTTGAATTTCACATTTTCCCCTATCTTCCCAAGTTGCACCGGAACATACTTCCACTCTGGTCGGATTGACATCAACATACAACTCATCCCACCAGGTCTCCATCTGTGGCTGCGGACTACCTGTATCAGTGGCAAAATAAAAACCTAACCACATATTGTGAAAACGGCAACCAGACGGATCAAACACACCGTTCATAGTCATCCACGGTTGACCGTCCAACCAAATACGGGCATGCCCATTATTCTGGCCAAGAGTTCCCTGTGTCAACCAAACTTCATAACGATGCCAGCTACCCGTTTTCAGATCGCCGTTCATGCCATAATACATATTACAATTAGCTGGGGTGTACCCAGGTATCCCAACTTCATCATCACAAAGCGAACAGGGGACCCCATTTGGACAGCTATTGGCTACGTACATATGTCCCGAGTTTGTACTTGGATAAACGTCGTGGCGAAATTCCCAGCTGGCTTCATCAAGATCACCTTGACGAAGTTGTATCCATTTATAATTACGGCTGGGGGCGCCGGAGGATGTTCGGTAAAACCACCCCGATAGATAAACATTGCCATCAAAAACACCTTGTAAGCTAATCTCACTATTATAGTTACCGCCGGTAAAATTTTGGTAAGCGGACAATGTGCCTGGCAAACGAACATGTGTATTACTGTAACGCGGCTCTTTACCGGCTTGGTTTGCGCCAGTAGTCCAACCACCGTTTGCCTGGCTAGGCAAGCGCGCACCAAGTGTACCGTTGTCAAAGTTATCCCACCTAAGCGGCGCTACACTGCCTTTGGTACCAAAGTCATTACCTGAGATAGTAATACTTTGTCCGTTACTAATACTGGTATCAGACACGGAGCTGATGCTGGGTTCGCCGGATGAAGTGCAGTTCGGATCAACACCGGGTACGCAGGGCGAAGAGTTAATCACTCCGGTCGGAATGGAATCAATAAATACCGAACGCGCGCCCAATCCGTATTTGGTCATAATTCGGAAAGCGTCAGCCGGTCTGTCCAGATATTCCGCCTGGTACCCGTTACCGGCAGCAAGTCCTGGTGTCACATAATAAGCCTCCCCGTTGGCATCCGGACGGATAACAATTCTACCTTGGATATGGGGAAACAGGCGGGAATCAATAATCCGATAGATCTGCCAGATGTCATTAACTTGCTTAAAGCCGGAAAGGAAGTTTTCTTCCGATATACCCAATGATAGATTTTTCATTATCTCAAAAGCCTGCGCTGGCCGGCCGAGATAATATTTACTGCCCTGATAAATATAATAAGCCTCTCCGTGACGTTCCACATCCAAAAGAATTCGGCCTTCGTAGTCAGAAATGGCTGCATTCGTACCTGTGCCATAAAGGCTAACAAATAAACCCGTAATTATCGCAAATGCAATTATTGATATTTTTTTCATAGTGATATTATTATACCAAACTCGGAATAAAAAGCACCCCCCTATTAACGGCTGGTGCTTATCTGATTATCAATTCTGATATATTTAATTACTTTATCCACTAGAACATATCAAATATTGACGTTGTATTCAATTCTAAATTAACAGGAAGTTTCCCCGCCCCATTAGGATTGTATCCGTTTTCAACTTCTGAACCATCCGAATAACTGTCTCCGTCTGAATCCGGATTATTAATATCGGTTCCATAATCCGCCTCATCTGCATCAAACAATCCGTCTTGATCAGTATCCTTTGATGCAAACATTCCTACTACTTCAGTAATTGTCATTGCTGATTCGGGGGCGGTTATCTCCATTACCTGATTAATATTACTCAGATTCATCAATAACTCAAATTTTGTTTGCCCGACTTCTGTTGTTCTTTGGCTTTCCGGTAGGACTGTAAACATAGTGGCCTTCATTCTCCTTACTACATTATCATCTTCGCCGATCCATATTTCTATGTCCATATTATCAACTAGTGTTTCCATAGACTTGATCATGTCGGGTGTAATCTGCTGTCCTAAGCCCAATTCGTTCAAATCATCAAAATTATTTAAATTAACATTGGCAAATTCTTCTTCCGACAGAAAATCCTGCAGTTTATACGCCTTTGCCATTAATTGAGTATACATTGGTTCAAAATTATCCATGTCCATCACCATTTGGTAATGCATTGTCGCCTGCCCGTCTAATACCTCTGACGGTAACTTCTTACCCAGTTTCATAAATCCGGTATCAAATGCAAAGCTGTAATTATCCGTAGAATACATCTCGTCAATCGTGTCTTGGCTTTGATAAGCCATATCCAGATATTTTCCATATTCATCATCACTGGAGACTTTAATCCATTTGTCTTTTAACTCGCTAATCTGGGGAATAAATGTGGTAATTAGAGTTGGATAATCGCTCAACATTCCATAAACATCTTCACCGACTTTCCTCAATTCTAAACCGACAGCCATCTGATTATCACCTTGACCGTAAACACCACTTAATTTTACATAGCCATTCATTTCTTTAATATCTTTACTCAGCGCATCCAAATCAAAATATGATTCCACATTAAGCTGCAACTGCATGTCTTTGAACATACTATTAAATACACTCTGATCAACCGGCAAATTACTATTGATATTTTCAACTGGTTGATGAACTCCGTCCCATGGTTCAGCTTTGGTTGTAATAGACACATTGTACTTTGCTTTTTTTACAGCCTGCATCGCCGTAAGCATTTCATTTGCAATCTTTTCTTTCTTGGACGGCAAGAATGAAATATCCAAATACCCCTCATAATTTGCGTATACTACTCCGCCGATTGCAATCACAAACACCGCGATTCCAACCGCGATAAAAATCATCAGCTTGTTTTTCGGCATCTGTGAAGGGCCGAATCCGGTTCTCAAATCTTGCGCTGAAATTGAAGGCACTTCAGGCACGGGTGCAACATCCGTTTCACCGTGGAAATCTGGCGATGATTTTTTTCCAAACATAATATTTATCTTATAATTTTTAACTACTCAATAACTCTAAATATTTCCTTAACTGAGGTAATACCGTCTTTGGCTTTTAACAGACCGTCCTGTGCCATAGTAACCATACCGTTTTTTACCGCCACTTCCTTCATCTGATATTCCGATACTTTACCGGATAGAATAATCTCCTCAATTTCCTTATTAATGGTAAAGATTTCATAAATACCAACCCTACCTTTGTATCCAACGTTGTTACAGGCCGGGCAACCCCTACCTTTGTAAAATTTTAAATTATCTAAGTCAATTTTCTCACCCGAGTTTTCCGGAATTTCAGAGAGAATCTTTTTGATTCTGGCCATTGTACTCTCATCAATCGTTTCTTCCTCTTTGCATTTTTCACAAATACGGCGGACCAATCTCTGGCCAACTACGGCGTTTAGAGCCGGCGCCAACAAGAACGGTTTAACACCCATAGACATAAATCTGGGGATAGCTCCTGCCGCATCATTGGTATGAATCGTGGAAATAACCAGGTGCCCGGTCAGCGCGGACTGGATGGCAATTTCAGCGGTTTCTAAATCTCTGATTTCACCGACCATAATGATATCCGGATCCTGTCTTAAGATTGCCCTTAATCCCTGAGCAAATGTGTATTCCTTCTGCCCGCCACCGCCTCCGGCAAGTCCGGCCTGCAATGCTTCTTTCAATCCTTCATTTTCACTTTGCTGGGTAGTATGAATTTGGCTTTGAATAATTCCTTTCAACTTATATTCAATCGGATCCTCCAATGTAATAATCTTGGTATTTGAAGTATTGAGCTTATTTAAAATTGCATAAAGAGTTGTGGTTTTACCGGAACCGGTAGGGCCGGTGGTTACGATCATACCATTCGGACGTTCCGCTTCCTTTTTCAAATCATCATACGCTTTACCCCTGATCCCCAAACTATCAAATTCCAGACCGGCAACTGAAGACATCAGCAACCTCATCACCACGCTTTCGCCGTAAGCGGAAGGTAGGGTTGAAACTCTGACATCTATTTTTTCTTCGGTCAGTTCAATTGTTATTCTTCCGTCCTGAGGAATATCCGAAATATTGAGCTTAAGTCCGGAAATCAGTTTCACCCTGCTGATTAACTTCGGCCAGATTTCCTTTTCCAAAATAGCAACGATTTGCAATACCCCGTCAATCCGGAATCTGATTTTGACATCCTTTTCCTCCGCCTCAATATGAATATCAGAACTTCTCGCCTGAATCGCCGAAGACAGTATCATAGTCATCATGTCCGTGATGGAAGCTGATTTCAGTTTTTCATCAAGCTGGGTAAATGACTGTATCTCCTGCTTATAGCGATTAATCTCATCCTCAGTTATTTCCACATTTCCTGAAAAAACCTTGATTTTGGGTACTGTGGCATATAGTTTATGCGCATGTTCAAAGCTGTATTCGGAAATCAAATATTCCACTTGCTTTAAAGAAGGATATTTTAAATGAAGCTTCTGCCTGATATCTATGCTTTTTTCATCATTCAGATCTACTATACCGAACCTGAGTTCATCATCGGTACGGTAAAAACAGAGTGTTTTCGCCTCAGAGGCTGCAATTTCTGGTATAACTGAAATCGCCTCAACCTGGATGGGGAAACCTTTGAGATTAATATAACCGACACCGGTCAAAGCGGCTTTTTCCGCGACTATTTTTTCTTTTTCTTTGATATCAATATCACGAATCTTCTGATCCAATTTTTCTTCAACTTCTTCGGAAGATATCTGCACTTTTTGTTTACTGGACCCGCTGAGCAGGTCATTGATTGTTTTTACCATATGTTCAGTATAGCTAATCTTGCGCGTATTGTAAAAAAATACGGGCACTTCATCAGGCACGTCTTGAGATAGACATATGAATTGATTTATTTGGTATTGAGCGCTGTCTGAATTGTATTTAGAACAATTTGCTCGGCATTATCCAAATCTGCCGCTTGAACGGTAATTCTGGTAAAATCTTTCGTGCCGGCCGGGCTGTGTTCTTTGAATATTGCTAAAGCATCAATTGTTGAAGGAGTGTTGATAATCGCCCGATAATCACCCCTGGTCTGCTCATACAGGATAATAATGATTTCGGCTTCCGGAGCATCAATAATTAATTCATCAATCACGCTCAACACATCCTCCTCGCTGTAAGAACCGGATTTTGCAAAATCATCCGCGCTCAATACAGACCAGACTATTTTGTTATCTTTATCCTGTTTCAATTTAGCCAGTGCCCTGCCCCATAATTTCAAAGTCTCCACCGATTTCGTCTGGTATAAATGCCTGATGATTTCCTCCCGACGGGCGCCGGAAGAGATAAGATGGCTGGCGATTGCCAATGAACGCGGAGTCACGGAGCTGGTCTGAAAACTTTTGGTCTTGGAAATAATCCCCGCCAGCAGACTGGTCGCATTGTATTCATCCAGTATATCTTCCCTCCAGTCCTTGACCAATTCAAAGATTATTTCCGAAGACGAGGTCGCCGTCAGATCCACCAGATTGATCTGGCCGAAATTGTCATTCGCGGGATTATGATCAATGTTGATGATCGGGGTGTGATAGAAAAATTCTGTATTATTTTCATATAATTTACCGAGTGTTTCCAAATCAGGAGCATCCAGCACAAAGATCAGATCATATTCAAAGTCGGATGAAGAAAGCCGGACATCCTTGTCACGGAATGTTCCGTCTTTCGGCGTAATATAAATATCCAGCTGATCATTTTTTATATCATAGCTCAGTTCTTCCACCTTTGTGCGGGAAACATCCAGAGAAATGATAAATTTTCTGAGTGAAGTAAGGTCGGAAATAATTTCCTTGCTTTTGGGCAGAAACTGATTATGGGGAGGTAGAGTAAACTCCGAACATACCACTTTCGCTTTCTTGTCCAGTTTCTCCAATACCGAAAATAATGCCAGGCCGGCGGCCACAGCATCCGTTGTCGGATCTTTTGGTATGCAGATCAGAATATTCTGACTCTTTTTTACATTTTCATGTATCTGCTCTTTGGGGGAAAGCATCATAACTTAAAACAATAGTGGCTAATAGTTTTGCTTATAAAAATTCATAAGTAGATTACTATATATTATCTGACTATATATGTCAAGGATAGTCAAATACAGGTTCGCTGGCTTTGTATAAACAGTATCTGATATAGTACTAGATATGGACGAATCAACAAGAAAACTTATCTCAAAAGACGAAAAGCAGACCAGAAAGATCGGCCTTGAACTGGGGAGCAACCTCAAAAAGGGCGGAATTATCGCACTTTACGGCAATCTGGGCGCCGGCAAGACAGTATTCATTAAAGGTGTGGCAAAGGGGCTGGGGATTAAGAGTCATATTACCAGCCCGACTTTTGTTTTCTGGCGGGTCTATCCTGTGACAAAAAAACAGCTGAAACATTTTTGTCATGTTGACCTGTATCGCCTGCCAAAGCCGGGTGCCATCCAGAACATCGGCATTGAAGAGTATTGGGAGCGTAATGACACTGTTTGCCTGATTGAATGGGCGGAAAAAGCAAAACATCTGCCAAAAAATAAAATTATCTATTCCGTAAAAATTAAAATTATTGAGAAGAATATTAGGGAGATCAGAATCGTTTCACTTTGACATTTGGCTGAAAATTAACTACAATAGGGTTGTATTTTAATATTAATCTTTCAAATATGTTTAAAAATCAAGAGGGTGATCTGATGGAAAAAGATACCGAAACAATTATCGGTCCATCCGTAAAAGTAGAAGGAGATTTCCATGGTGAAGGCAGTATTGTTGTTGAGGGGCAGGTTACCGGTACACTGAAAACAAACCAAGACTTAAAAATAGGGGCCAACGCAAAAATAAAAGCCGACCTGGAAGCAGAAAATATTTATATTTCCGGTGAAGTAGTCGGTGATTTATATGTCAAGGGTAAAACAGAACTGAAGAGCACAGCCAAAGTAACCGGGAATATTAAAACTAAAATTATTTCTATTGAAGCGGGTGCGTCTCTGAACGGCAATTGTGTCTGTGATCAAAACGGCACAATGGAATTAAAAGAAGATACGCAAAAACCCAAATCCCGAAGCGGAAAAAACGATAAATCGGATATTCTTTAATCTATAACTCTGGCACTAACCACAGGTTGTTGGAAAATTTATGTATTACTATCTCTACGACTCATTTTTGAGCGACAAGAAGTATGCTCAAACTATTGCAAAGATCGAGAACCGATTGATTGATTTGGGTATCAACGGAAAAGTGGAAAAAATGAGTGTTCTAAAAAGCATCAGGGAAGTCGTTGATGACAATATTAGAAGTGGCGCCGACACAATTATCGCCGTAGGTTCCGACAAGACTTTCAGCAAAGTGTTTCCGGCAGTTGCGAATCAGAATGGAGTGACTTTCGGTTATATCCCGGTTGAAAACAGTACCATCGCCAAAATGCTGGGTATCCCAGTGGCTGAAAAAGCGTGTGATGTGCTATCAGCAAGAATCATAGAGCGGATAGATATCGGCAAAGTAAACGACCAGTACTTTTTTTCTACTCTAGAAGTCCCGGAGGCAAGTAATATATCCCTGGAATGCAACGGCGGGCATTTTAACATATCCTCAATCAGCAAATCAGACCATATCCAAATCTGCAATCTTTCTTACGCGCCGATTGATACGGAAAGACGTAAAAATGTCTGCAATCCGAAGGACGGATATTTGGAAGCGGTTTTTACGCCGAAAGAAAAAGGTGCTTTCGGCAAAGATAAATTGGCAACAAAAAAACAGAGTGTTTTCCCGATCCGCAAGATGAAAATAGTCAGCGATGAGATTGTATCACTGGTTGCCGACGGAGAAACAATCGTAAAAACTCCGGCCACTGTTGAAGTGCTGAGCAAAAAGCTTAGTATCATTGTCGGCAAGGAAAGAAAGTTTTGATACGGAGTTGAACAAGTTTTCCATACATTTAAAACAAAAATAACCGAAAGATAAAAACAAAAGTTACCACAAAAGCAGTGTGTACTTTTTTTAATTTCACCCAACTTTAGAATAATTCAAATATTTGAAAAGCAAGGGTAATCGGGTTGACCAAATAGCAATTTTACACTATCCTATAGTAACAATTGACCAAAAAACACAATGGCAGAAACAACGGAAAAAAAGGAAGTATCCATCCCGGAGCAAATCGTAATCAAAGAACTGGCGGAGAAAATGAACCTGCCGGTTACTAGCCTATTGGCTGAACTGATGAAGAACGGGATTATGTCTTCAATGAATGAACGGATTGATTTTGATACCGCCGGTATAATCGCGGAAGATTTGGGTTATACCATCAAAAAAATAGAAGCGGCTGAAAATGGTGAAAGTGAGGATGTTAAAATCTTGGAAGAAGCATTGAAAGACGATAAAACGGCAGAAGAAAGACCGCCGGTTGTAGTGGTGATGGGTCACGTGGATCACGGTAAAACTAAGCTGCTGGACGCTATTCGGACCACTAATATCGTTGATGATGAGGCGGGCGGGATTACCCAGTCCATCGGGGCGTATCAGATAGAAGATAAGGGTAAATTGATTACACTCATTGACACCCCGGGCCATGAAGCTTTTTCCGCCATGAGAGGGCGCGGTGCACGCGTTGCCGATATTGCCATTTTGGTTATCGCCGCGGATGACGGAGTGAAACCACAGACTAAAGAAGCTTACAAAATAATCCAGAACACCAAACTGCCATTTGTCGTCGCTATCAATAAAATTGATAAGCCGGAAGCGAATGTGGAAAGAGTCAAAAAAGAACTGACGGAAATGGGAATCGTTCCAGAAGAATGGGGCGGTAAAACTGTATTTGCGGAAATCTCCGCCAAAGATAAAACGGGAATTTCCGAACTTCTGGACATGGTGCTTTTGGTTGCGGAAATGGAAAAGAAAAACATTGTCGCCAATCCGGACCGGGAAGCAGTCGGTACAATTATTGAATCACATATTGATAAGGGCGCCGGACCGCAAGCAACCGTTTTAGTCCAAACCGGTTCACTTAAAAACGGAGATAACATTATCGTCGGTGACGTATACGGCAAGGTAAAAGCGCTGAAAGACTGGCGTGGGGATCTGGTTAAAGTCGCCGGCCCTTCCAAACCGGTACAGATACTCGGACTGAAAGGGGCACCGAAAGTTGGTGATATTTTACGTACGACAAAAAATCAGGCTGAAATTAAAGAGTTGATCAAAAAGCAGAAAGAAATTTCCTACCAGAAAGAAAAAGACCAGCAGATCACTCAGCGGTCTTCCGACAACAACCATACAGAAACGGAAGATGAAGATAAAGCGGAAAAAGTACAGGATCTGAATATTATATTAAAAACAGACACCCTCGGATCACAGGAAGCAATTATTGAATCTTTGAATAAACTCAAACACCCGGAAGTGAGAGCGATTATTACTTCCAAAGGTCTCGGCAATATTACAGAAAAAGATATTATTCAAACTGAATCCGCCGGAGCTTATTTAATCGGTTTCAATGTCGTACTGACCACGCACGCGCAGGAGATCCAGAGAGACCGACAGGCGAATGTAAAATTATACGACATAATTTATGAACTGCTGGACTTTGTAAAAGATGAACTGGAAAAAATGCTGACACCGGAATTTGTCCAGACTGATCTCGGCAAAGTGGAAATTTTAGCAATCTTCAAAACGGATAAAGACGGGCAGATCGTCGGCGGTCGGGTAAAACAGGGCAAGATTGAAAATGAAAGCAAGGTACGGATTATCAGAAACAATGAAAAAATCGGAATGGGACGTATGGCTCAGTTGCAGTCGGATAAGAAAAGTACCAAAGAAGTGCCGAAAGATTCAGAATGCGGTATGAAAATTGAAACTCATACAGTTATCCAGGTCGGCGATATTATTGAAGTTTACAAAGAAGAGAAAAAGGCTCGCAAAATTGAATTCAAAAAATAAGGAAAGGCATGCCTTCCCAACGGATAAAACAGATCAATGAATTAATCAAAGAAGAGCTCGGTTCTATTATTAATAGAGAAATAGAGTTCTCTTCAGGTAGTCTGGTTACCATAACCAAAGTTGAAACCAGTCCTGATTTGAAACACGCCAATATCTCCATATCAATACTGCCATTCAGTCAAAGCTACCAGGCAAAACAGGAAATTGAGCGGGAAAGAGGCAATATCCAGAAACTGCTCGGTATGCGTCTGAAAATCAAATTTATCCCCAAAATACACTTTCGTTTGGATGAATCAGAGGAAAAAGCCGGCCATATTACCAGCCTGCTTGACACAATTAAGAAATAACTCTAAGATACCCTGTTTTTCAAATTATGAAGAACAATTTGGAGTAATTTTAGTTTAAAGACACCCGATGCACCAAAACGCCAATCTCTACAAAGAAATTTTTGACAAGCTCACTGAATCTGAGAAGACGCTTGTGATTGCCCATCAGAACCCGGATGGAGACGCGGTCGGGTCTATGCTGGCAGTAACCCATTTCCTGGACCAGACACCCGGTATCAACCATATCTTTTGTTTGACCGAACCGATGGATACTTTCAATTTCCTGCCGGGTATTGAAAGAGTAAACACTGATGCAAATATCTTCAATGAGCATGAATTTGATACAATAGTAATTCTTGACTCCGGTGATTTGAAATACTGCGGGGTGGAAATTCATCTTGAAAATCTTTCATACAAACCGATAATTATCAATATTGATCACCATCCCACCAATACGCATTTCGGCCACATCAATTTGGTGGAAACCAATGCTGCTTCCACCACTGATGTTCTGTACCGGATTTTTGAACATAATCGTTTTAATATTTCCAAAGATATTGCAACCTGTTTACTGACCGGCATCATGACCGACACCGGCAGTTTTTCCAACATGGGTACTACCCCCCAGTCAATCCAAAACGCATCGGAGCTTCTGATCAACGGAGCGCGTAAACAGGAAATAATCAATAACACGCTGAACTTTCAATCCATCGGAACACTGAAACTTTGGGGTAGAGCATTCTCCAGACTGGTAAAAAGCGAACACGCCAATGCGGTGATCACCGTTATTACTCAAAAAGATTTCCGGGAATGCGGAGTGAAGAACGACAGTGCGGAGGGGATCGCCAATTTTTTAAATAACCTGCACGGCGCTAAAGCAGTATTGGTATTAAAAGAACAAAAAGACGGCACAATCAAAGGCAGTCTCCGCACTACCCAGGATGAAGTGGACGTTTCCGTTTTTGCCCGCCTCTTCGGCGGTGGTGGTCATAAAAAAGCGGCCGGATTTACCATCAAAGGCCGGATAGAAGAGACAGCGACCGACTGGCGGATTGTCTAATCTGAAATTGACAAAAAAGACGGGCATCGTATACTGAAGAATACCCGTTGTTTAATTACCTAAATTACAAAACTATGCATCTTATCCCTACCGTCATTGAAAAATCCAACATGGGCGAACGGGCTTATGATATCTATTCGCGCCTACTGAAAGAAAGAATAATATTTTTGGGCGACCCGATTGATGACAATATCGCCAACACCGTAATTGCCCAGTTACTTTTTCTGGATTCTGAAGACAAGAAGCGGGATATCAAATTATATATCAATACCCCGGGCGGATCCGTAACTTCCGGCATGGCAATTTACGATACGATGCAGTACGTCAGCCCGGATGTCTCCACCATCTGCGTCGGACTGGCAGCCTCTATGGGCGCTACCCTGCTTGCCGGTGGTAAAAAAGGCAAAAGATTTGCCCTACCCAATTCGGAAATCTTGATTCACCAGGTAATGGGCGGAGCGGAAGGTCAGGCGGTGGATATTAAAATCAGAGCCGAGCATATTTTGAAGATTAGGGACCGGTTAAACAACATACTATCAAGCCATACAGGGCAACCACTGAAAAAGATTGAAAAGGATACCGACCGTGATTATTTCATGACCGCGGAAGAGGCAAGAAAATACGGCATAATTGATAAAATCATCCAATAAACCCAATATTAGCGATAAAAAACCGCCCTGAGTACAGTTAAAATGGCGGTTTTTGTTTTAATCACCACCCCCTACGACTTGTCAACGCGGAATGGCTGTGTTAATATTCACTGGCAAATAAATTAACTCGTTAAGCTAAGAATCTTCACTAGGTTAGTGGATTGCTCAAAGAATCAGATGACATCATTTCACATTATATTCTCAAACTTTATCAACACCGACCACCAATTGCTATTGGATGGTTTTATGGAAGTTGGAAATATTAATTCTTTGTCGCTGCAACAAAACATATAGTTTTGTCTATTTCCCTATCGTGAAGATTCCCTAATACAACAGGAGAATCTTTTTATGGAAAATTTAATCTTTATCATCACTTTAGCCATCGCCGCTCCGATCGGAATGGTGATTGGTTATTTCGGTCGGAAACAAATGGCAATCCGGCAGGTTGACTCCGCGGAAGCAAAAGCGGAATCAATCATTAAAGACGCAAAAGCACAGGAAAAAGAAATCGTGCTGCAGGCGAAGGACAAATCAATCAGCATCATTGAGCACGCCAAGCAGGAAGAACAGGAAAGAAGAAACGAAACAAACCAACTACGCAAACGTCTGGAGGACCGGGAAACCCGTTTTGACCAGAAATTGCTAGATTTGGAAAACCACCAACAGCGTGTCAGAGATAAAGCGGCTCAGGTAGAACAGATTAAAACTGAAATTCAAAAAATCAAACAGGACCAGATTGCCAAATTGGAAAGCGTCGCTGAGCTTTCTCAGGAAGACGGTAGGAAAATGCTGCTGGATAAAGTTGAGCAGGAATCCAAGGATAACCTCATTCAGCGCATCAAAAAAATGGAAGATATCAATGAGAGAGAGCTGGAAAGCAGAGCGCGAACACTACTCAGTACTGTCATCCAGAGATATGCCGGCTCTCATGTCGCCGAAACAACCACTACCACAGTTAACCTGCCGAATGATGAAATGAAAGGCAGGATTATCGGGAAAGAAGGACGCAACATTAAAACTATTGAACAGAAGACCGGCGTGGAAATAATCGTGGACGACACACCGGAGGCGATTGTTATCTCCGGATTCAATCCGATCCGCAGACACTTGGCAAAACGCGCTTTGGACAAACTGATCGCCGACGGCAGAATCCATCCGTCCCGGATTGAAGAAGCGATCGCTGAAGCCAAAAAAGAACTGTCCGCGGACATCCGCAAAGCCGGTGAAGACGCCGCTTATGAAGTGGGCGTGGCCGGACTGGATCCGAAATTGGTTCAGATTCTGGGAAGATTGAAATACCGGACCAGTTACGGGCAAAATGTACTGATGCACTCTATTGAGGTCGCACAAATTTCCGCACTGCTCGCGCAGGAACTGGGTGCCAACGTCGCTGTGGCAAAGAAAGGCGGATTATTACACGACATCGGTAAGGCTGTGGATCACGAAGTACAGGGCGGACATCCGGAAATCGGCAGAGATATCATGAGAAAGTTCGGACTGCCTGAGGAAGTTGCCTACATTTCCGTTGCCCATCATGAAGATAAACCTACATCACTTGAGGGAATTATCGTAAAAGTAGCCGATGCCATCTCAGGAGCACGCCCAGGCGCCAGAAAAGACACCTACGAGCAGTATATTAAGCGTTTGGATGAGCTGGAAGGTATCGCCACCGGATTCCCGGCAGTGGAGAAATGTTACGCCATTCAAGCCGGCCGTGAAGTCAGGGTATTTGTTAAACCGACCGAGATTGATGACCTGGGTGCCCATAAACTGGCTAGGGATATTGCAGATAGAATTGAGGCGGAATTGAAATATCCGGGAGAAATTAAAGTTAATGTTATCCGAGAAACACGGGTTACCGAATATGCCCGTTAGTACTCGCTAGAAATAATTAAAACATGAAGTTAACTGTACTCTTTTTCGGGGATGTTGACGGTAAAATAGGCCGGCTGGCAGTCGGCAAGATTTTGCCGTCCCTGAAGGAACAGTACAAACCGGATCTGATCATGGCCAATGTGGAAAATCTGGCGCACGGTAAAAGTATCACCAAAAAGACCCTGCAGGAACTACTGGATTACGGAATAGACTTCTGCACTTCCGGTAACCACATCTTCAAACGGGAAACCGGGCTGGCGATGCTGGATGACAAAAATATTCCCGTAATCCGCCCGGCAAATTATCCAGAAAATACAGCCGGCAGAGGATACCAGGTAATTGAAGTTGGAACAAAAAAAATACTTGTGATAAACTTACTGGGACAGGTGTTTATAGATGAATACGGCGTCACTAACCCGTTCCACGCCCTGAATGAAATACTGGGATTGTATCAGAATACTGAACTGGCCGGAATTATTGTGGATTTGCACGCTGAAACTACCAGCGAAAAAGTGGCAATGGGCTGGCACGCGGACGGCAAGGTTTCCGCGATTCTGGGAACCCATACGCATGTCCCGACCGCCGATGCTAAAATTCTTCCCAAGGGCACTGCGTATATAACAGATGTAGGGATGGTCGGCGCGGTGGAGTCGGTACTCGGAGTAAAGAAAGAAATAATTCTGAACCGGTTTCTACACGATGACAGAGAACGGTTTGACTTCCCGGAAGAGGGGTTAGCGCAGGTCAATGCCGTAGTATTCCAGATTGATTCAGAAACCAGAAAAGCGACCGGCATTGAATTAATTAACAAACAAATAGATATCTAAATTATTTACCCGTCATTTTTATGACGGCTAGAAGGAGGTTCAAATGAACAAAGCAGAACTATCAGACGTAATCGCAGAAAAACTGAGCGTGCCGAAGAAGCAAGCGGAAGAGATGCTGGAGGTATTTGAGAATACCATCATCTCCACCCTGAAAGCCGGGGGCGAAGTCAGCCTGACCGGATTCGGTACCTTCTCCGCTAAGCGCCGAGAAGCCCGCATGGGAGTAAATCCCCAGAAGCCGACCGAGCGGATCCAGATCCCGGCCGTTACTGTTCCGAAATTCAAGGCAGGAAAAACGCTGAAGGATTCTCTGAAACAGAAGGACTAAATCAAAACCTGAAATCTAAAACACCCCCACACCTAGTAATAGGAATGGGGGTGTTTTTATAGTACTGATTATATTAGCTTCTTTAGTTTCGTCATTATTTCTTCCATATTGTTAATATCTGATTTACCCATTATTCCATTTTCATCATATAAACAGGATATTAAATTCACGATCATTGTTTCTAGTTTACCGTCTACATAGTATAGAGAATCGCCGAGATCCTTTTTCAAATCAAGACCACTTTTACTAATTGTTTCTGCGGCATTAATTCCTAAACCATCCTGTAAGTTATCAATCTCCTCGCGGTTGAATAATATAATAAAATATAATTGTTTATAGAGCCTTCGAAAGATTATTAGTTTTGTCTCAAATATTTTTAATTTTTTACTCACAAAATACTGAAACAACATTCCAATAATGACGCCTATTATAGAACCAATACCTATTTGTATTGCAAATTCTAGTATTTTACTCATAGATAATTTATTTAGTTCGTGAACCGGTTAGGCAGTGTATGCGTTGTTGTCCACATCCACTGATTGAATTTTGACACCTTTGTCCATTGTCTGTTATAGACCGACCGAGTCGACTCCATATTCTGCTTGTGCTTGTGTGAATTTTTCGTACAATAACTGATCAATTAAACCACCACGTGAGTAAGCCATAATTTCCATATACGATTTAGCCGATTTAGTAGCCTGCTCATTCCAGTCAGCACCTGAATTATCTGCTCCATATTTTGCCTGTGCTTGTGTGAATTTTTCGTACTCTAATTGAGCAACCAACCCATCATGGGAAAATGCAGAAGTGCTTAAATAAGATTTTGCTGACTTTGTGGCTTGCTCATTCCAATTAGCATTAGAATTGTCCGCACCATAAACGGCGTCAGCGTGTGAAAATTTTTCGTACTCCAATTGAGCAACCAGCCCGTCATAAGAAAATGCGGAAAAACTTAAGTACGACTTTGCTTCAGCAACCGCATTTTTTTGACTAACTGTTTCGCTTGATGTTGGCACTGGTTCTGGAGTTGGACTTTGATTTGTATTATCAGATGTTGTGGGAGTCGTTTCTTCGGTTTCCTTTATTGCTTCACCTTCATTGACAGCTTGGGTATTAGTTTGGGCTACATTTTCGTTTGTGGTTGTGGTGGTGCTATTAGAAGTAGATTGGTTAGTATTTTCATTGTTGCTTGCAGCACTGCCTACCAAACCAATGACAAATAAAACCAAAATAGCGGTAATAATTTTGTGCCTCATAAACCAATTCCTCAAATCAGCTCCGCAATGCTTACATTTTTTTGCACCGGGTTGGATATTCTCTTTGCACTTAGGACATTTATTAGTTTGCCCTTGGGACTGTTCATTTGATACTGACATAGTTATTTTTTCTTAATTATCAATGTAAAATATGTTTTTAATACTAGATACTAGCATTTCACAAACAATAATTTGGGACAACTAGTTATTTATACTAAGTATTTTCGTTTATACCACCAAGCTATGAATCTAGTATAGAACAGTACTAATAATTAAACAAAAACCCGAGATTCTACTCGGATTTCCTTAACCCCGCCAAAGCTTTTGTTTTGCCGAATGGATTGAACCAAATTGCTTATTTAATTTAAGTAATCGCTGGTATTGCCAATCCCTTTCTTTAATCGCTTTATCAATAGAAGTTGCATCACGGACAGCGGTGGCCGCGTAGACAGCCGCACCGAGCGCATGCGAGGGGACGTGGGTAGTCGCTACTGCCTGCCCTGCGGAACGGGCGGCAGAGCAGGCAACGATATTCGCAGCTTTCACAGAACGGGCGGCGGCGTGAGCGGACAGCGAGCTTTTACGTATCGCAGCCATTTTGAACTTACCGTCCTTAATCCACTTTCGGAGCGTCTCTATCGCCTGTCTTGGACGATGATCTTTCGGATATTTTTCTTCAAAATAATGCAGTACCCGCTCCGTGCAGTCCGCTGCCCAGATTCCCAATGTCCTGTGGTCGGTTTTTTTTACCAGCTCTACAATCGGCTGGTCTAAATCAATTCTAACTAGCCCCGGCTTTTTCATAGTCTAAGTATAGAATATTATGAAGCTTAAACAAAACAGAAACATAAATATTGACAATTACCCACCAGTAAGTTAACCTAGCAGACTGTTCATTCCGTAGACCCTAGCAGAAAGGTAAGGTCATGGCTACCAAGCGTAGTCGTTCCGAAAAGCAGAAAACCGTGCAAGAAGTCGTTCTCGCTTGTTTCCCGGACGGGATTGAAGTCGAGGATGCAATTTCGCTTGCCACACTTCTGCTTCTCCATTTCCCCCAACCCGGCGGACACATTCAGGTTCGCCTGAGGCCGGAGTTCGTCCTCCGTAATGAGAGCGCCGGCACACGTCGGTTTCAGCTCATTTCGGAAGCCATGGACAACCTCCTTCTGGAGATGGACCGCAGCGCCAAGCAGATGCAGTTCTTCATCATGATCCGCAACTGCCTGTTGAACAAGGAACCGCACGACGGCCTGCTGTGGCTCAACCCGAACGGCCCCCTCGAAGGTCGGGAGGTCTTCACGGCTCGCATCACTCCGCTTTTCACCGGTCTGGACATGATCGGGAATGCCCGGCGGTTCGCCGAGGAGATATGCCCCTTCTGCAGCCACGTGCGGGTGCTCCCGCCCGAACAAGAGGTGGCTCACCAATAGCACACCACTCGATTGCTCCGCAACCGAGTTTTTTATTGCAAAATTATAAACAAAAACCTAGAACCATTAGATTTTTTCAGACTCTTTACCTACATAAATCATTTTTTCTTCTCGTTTCCGAGCTTTTTCATCACGTGGCTGTTTAGTTTTTCACGCCAGCTTTCAGTATAGGTTTTTGCGTTCCGTAAAAGCTCATCACAAAACGTCGCCACATCATTGCCGGTGATTTCTAAAGCACCCTTACCGTTTGCCGCACCTTCTTCAAAAAGTTCAAGTAAATCCTTCAGAATTGCAACCATATCCATCCCGCCTCCGGCCGAAAACTTGAACATATAGTTTTTGATTTCGTCATATACTACCCGGTAATCTTTCGGCAACGCCTTAGCGCGTGCCTCCATTTTTCTCCATTCTTTTTTATCCCCGGTGACTTTCTTCCAAAAGTCATTCACTTCTTTAATAATGTTGTTCATTTTTATCCTTTTAGTTTATTAATTTTTTGGGAAACAAAGTTCCATTTTGCCCAGAAAACTGCGAGCTCTTTGCGACCGGCGCTATTGAGCGTGTAGAATTTGCGCAATGGACCGATGGTGGACGGCTGTCTTTTTATATTTACCAGACCATTTTTTTCAATCCGCAGCAGAATCGTATAAACTGTACCTTCAACAACATCTGTAAAACCAAGCCTCCTGAGTGTTGATGTGATCTCATAACCGTATGTTTCGCCGCGACTGATAATCTCCAAAATACAGCCCTCAAGCGCACCTTTCAATATTTCTGTAAGATTTTCCAAGTTATTCTCCTTTCTATTTCATTGATTAGTATGTAGTAATACTTACTACCACTATATCGTATCATAGAGTAGTGTGCCTGTCAATAGGTAAACTAAAAGCCCGCACGAAGCGGGCAGACTGAGTCATAAATAAACGCATGGTGGGTCCGAGAGGAGTTGAACCTCTGACCTTCACAATGTCAATGTGACGCTCTAACCCGCCTCGACTCGCGTTCGCTCATCGACGCGAGGCGGGCCAGCTGATCCCTGAATAATTGCGTGGTGGGCGATACTGGATTTGAACCAGTGACCTTCACAATGTCAATGTGACGCTCTAACCAGCTGAGCTAACCGCCCAAGGTTATGGCAGGAACAAATGGTGGGTGCGGATGGACTTGAACCATCGACCTCTTCATTATCAGTGAAGTGCTCTAGCCAGCTGAGCTACGCACCCTTCATTTACTCCCGCCTATTTTCAAATAACAGTACAATGCTATCAAAAAAGATTGGTTTTGACAAGACATTTATATTTATATTATGAAATATATCCTGTCAACAAATAAACCAATCCTTTTTGTCTTTGACAACTGGAAGGTGATAGAAATCTATTCTCTTTTAACGGAGAACGATACGTCAAGTTAAAGTTCAAGCATTGCCTGAACCTCGACCATCTTGAATTGCATATTACTGCTCTTCAATACTCCCTAGAAAGGAGGTGATCCATCCACAGCTTCCGCTACGGATGCCTTGTTACGACTTCGTCCCTATTATCGATCCTAC
>Ga0172379_10001553_pt1 | contig 45130 bp, 66 predicted proteins | sample GrowelOW334metaG_FD_119756 | JGI IMG/M metagenome (GOLD analysis project Ga0172379, IMG submission 119756) | Groundwater microbial communities from an aquifer near a municipal landfill in Southern Ontario, Canada - Groundwater well OW334 metaG | ecosystem: Environmental > Aquatic > Deep...
AGTTATGTGGCGCAGTTCGTTGCTTAGCTAAATGATATAATAAGCCTGCGGCGCAGAAACGCCCAGGCTTTGACCATAGTACAAGGAGGTACTACGATATGAACAGTATATCAGGGGTTTACGAAATAAGAAATGTTATTAATGGAAAAAGATATATAGGCTCTTCCATTGACATTAAAAAAAGAAAAAGAGAGCATCTCTGTTTGTTGAGAAACAAAAAACACCATAGTCCTCATTTGCAGAATTCTTTTTGTAAATACGGAAAAGAAAATTTTATTTTCTGCGTTTTGGAAGAATGTCCCGTTTCTATTTTAATTCAGCGTGAACAGCATTATATAGATACCCTACATCCAGAATATAATATTGCTCCATACGCCAAGAATAAACTTGGAACAAAGCGCACACAAGAATCTAAAGACAGAATGTCCAAGATAATGCTCGGAAAGAAAAATGGACTTGGAAACAAAAGCAGAACTGGACAAAAGCGCTCAGTCGAAGAACGAGCAAAAACATCCTTAGCCCTTAAGGGGAAGAAGAAGTCGGAAGAATGGATAAGAAAAATGAAAATTATATGGACAGCTAAAAAGAACGCGCACAGAAAATGATAAAAGACATCGTAAAGAAACTACTCGAACAAAAAACAATCACTCCATCTGAAAAGACGGAGCTATTGCTGTTCTTTGAGTTAGCAGAGCAGAACGCGAACGTCAGGACGATTACAGAAGTCGCGGCGCTCAGCGGAAATTCTCCGATTTTAGAAGACTTAACTTCTCAAATCACAGGCGCGAATACCCACTTCGTAATAGCACAAGCCGCGACAAGCATAGCCTATGTGTCCTGTAATCTAATTCAGCAACCCACCTCTTACGTTTTAGACGATGATATGCGCGGATTTACCTTGACCTTCACCCCCACTACGCGGGACAAGTTGACAGTTGGATACTTTGTAAAATGACAGTTGTAGCTTCCGGTGGCGATGTCACCATTATTGATGGGTATAAAATACACACCTTCCGCAATAGCGGAACTCTGACCGTTTACACGGCTGGGGACGCGGAGTTATTGGCCGTCGCTGGTGGCGGCGGCGGCGGCAATGGGCTTTCTGGTTCATGGGAGGGAGGTGGCGGTGGCGCGGGAGGATTGATTTACAATGCCGCCCTTCCTTTAGGAGTTGGTAGTATAGACATAACCATTGGAGGTGGCGGGGCATCGCTTACGAACGGGGAAAATACTATTGTTACAGACGGCAATGTGTCGTTCAGCACACAAACCGCGATTGGCGGCGGAAACGGCGGCGGAGGACTGGGTGGCGGAACGCCGGTAGGAGCGGGTAATGGCGGTTCTGGTGGAGGTAGTTCCTCTGGCGGTTCTGGAGGGACAGGCACGGTAGGACAAGGCAATGCTGGCGGAAATGGAAGTATTGATGCGGGCGGTGGTGGTGGAGCGGGTGCTGTTGGACAAGATTATTCTCCTGGCGTTGGGGGCAATGGCGGCGTAGGCCTTGCATATTCGATAAGTGGCGCTTCTGCCTATTATGCTGGAGGTGGTGGCGGAGCAGATAATACTCCCCCTGGCGGAACTGGCGGCCTGGGAGGCGGCGGGGACGCTTACAGTGATGCGACTCCCAACACTGGCGGTGGCGGCGGTGGTGGAAGGTCGAACACAAGTCAAGCAGGTGGTACGGGCGGCTCAGGCGTCGTCATCTTCCGCTATGCCATAACTTTAGCATCTGTTCGCAGAGTTGCCGAGAACGAAGACTTGGCAGATATGGCACAGGCTCGCTTCAAGGGACGCAAGGCGGCGGCTGGAACTGGTATTCCTCAAGACATGACGGCGGCGGAAGCGATTACTGCGCTGGGAGGGCCGTTTGTTTCTCCGGTCTCTCCGTCTGTTGTCGATAACGTGGTAACGTTTGCCGATATTACCGGCGGGCAGAAAGACTCTGGCATTGCGGCGTCCGACGTTAGTTCTGCCGTATCGCTCAAGCACGCTGCCATCACTCTTGACACGAACGCAGACACATTGCTATCGCTTTCGACACAAGCGCTGGGGCTGGATACACAGGCGGCACACAAAGTCTTGATAGGACGAGTAGACGCGGGGGCGGATTTGGTTCCAACTTTCAGGGCATTGGATGCGGCAGATTTGCCCGCTACGTATCTCACAGCCGTGACCGCATCCGCTCCGCTGACGGGTGCGGGGACGGGGGCGTCACATCTATCCATCCCGGCGGCAACTGCGGCGACGGATGGATATGCAACTTCGGAACAAATCACAAAGCTGGACGCAATAGTTGGCGTGCCTGGGGTCACATCTACCGTAACCGCAGCAGGAACAACTACGCTTACGGCGGCCAGCACAGACATTCAAGAATTTACGGGGACAAATATCCAAGACGTTGTATTGCCAGTTGTGTCTACGTTGGTTCTTGGCCGCCCGTTTACCATAATCAACAATAGCACGGTGGCGATTTCGCTTTGGTCATCTGGCGGCACGGATGGCGCTACGGTTTTCCCCGGAACAAGAGTTGTTGCAATCTGCATTTTGCTTACAGGCACAGCCATTGCGTCGTGGCACGTGGCAGAACAGGGAGTAACGGGACAATCTATCGCAAACGTCATTGACGGCGCAACTGCGGAGACTTCTTTGCTCGACGCCGATGAAATGGGTTTTTGGAAACAGACCGTGGCTGGGTGGAGAAAAATCACGTGGGCGAATATAAAAATAGCATTAGGATTAGGCACATGGGCTAGTTACACTCCTGTCTGGTCTGCGTATTCAGGCACGGCAGTGTCGTTGGGAAACGGGACCATCACAGGCAAATGGATTAAAAGCAGAGGTGTTGTAACCTACAAAATACGTTTACTTTGGGGAAGCACGACAACAGGCGGAGACGCAGGCGGGTTGTGGAAATTCACATTGCCAGATACGGCATTAGATACCGCCAGTGCCAGCGAGCCTGGAGTTTGTTCGGTTACAGAAACGGGAGTAGCCGAACAAGGAGGCATCTCGTCAAAAATAGACTCTACGCATATAGCTTGCATCGTTGGCACAGCCTATGTTGGAGCAACGTCTCCGTTTGCATGGGGATCAGGGGACTTTTTAACAATCATGGGACAGTTTGAATCGTAAAAACATCCCCGCCTATGGACGTCAAGAAATAGGCTATAATCATTATAGACTGGCGCGGTAAAACAAGCCGTACAGACAGGGCAGGCCGTCCACAACAAAAAGGGCGTGCGCGTGAACCTTCCTGAGGTATACAGGTTGCATTGTCAAGCCAGTCACATTCACAAGGAGATATAAATCATGATTAACCCTCTCGTGTTCGCCGCCCTCGTTGCACTTATCAGCGCAAGCCTGAAAGCCTATGCGCCGCAGTTCCCAATTTCGGACGAACTGATTACCATCGCCCTGGTTGGATTATTCAGCTGGTTTGGCCTGGAAGTCGGTCAAGCCGCTCTCGCCAAGTTCGCGCCGAAGCAAGATGCATTTCTGCGCGAGCGCAACCTGCTCAAATAACTAACCCCCTGTCCCGCCGTCCCGCAATCGGGATACGTGCGGGACAGGCACATACAATCTCATGGACTTATTGCAAATCGGAAAGGAATACGGTTGGATGTTAGCTCTTGTGCTATTCATAGCGCGAGAGGTTTGGCCGCAAATGTTTTCGTTTTACTCTAAAAATCACAATAGACAGGTGGAAGCAAAATTGGAAACTATAAAAATAGAGCAACAAGACGAAATTAAAAACGCAAATGCGGAACGAGACGCAAGAATGGCGGAGCGAGAATTTCGCCACAAATACGAAGAGCGGCAAATCGCGGCCTATGAAAAGATTGTGGAAATTAGCCAAACTCATGCTAATTTATTGGTTGCAATCAATGGACAACTTAGTCAGATTAGCGTAGGACAACAAACCCTGACCTCTTTCATGATTGAGAATATTGCCAGTATGCGCGAACGGCTGGCCGCAAATGCAGCTAAAGAACAAGCCGAAGAAAAGGCAAAAGAAAAGAAGGTGCAATAGTGCAAATCAAATTTCCGATGGGCTGGGATGTTGCTTATAATAATTGCAATACACACTGGGATCCAATTTTAGGAGATGTGGATACTCCTCCTGATTGGTCGGCGGGCATTGTTCCCTATCCCGACTTTGTAATTTGTAAAGCGTCACAGGCTTTGTTTGACGATTTCACCTTTGCGTCGAATTGGCAGCAATTAGGAACAAAGGGAACTTGCCGAGGAGCCTATCATTTTTATCAGGATTACAAAACTTCGGGCGCACAGGCTGAGTATTTTGTGCGAACCGTAAACAATGCTGGCGGCATAAAAGATGGCGACGTTTTGGTTATGGATTGGGAGGAAGAGGGAAAAATGTCTCTCAAAAAAATTATTGACTTCATCTGGAACGTTCGCAGATTGACGGGTATCTCGCCCGAACGAACGCCACTATACTCAAGAAATCTATTGCTCGGAGCTTTGAATTTTGATACACTAAACCAATCAGAAAAAGATTACATAAAAACAATCCCGCTATGGATTGCGGGAACGTTCAACAACCCAGACCAAGTTGATGAGTATGACAGTATCCCGCCTTTCTTTATCCCCGATCAAAGCAAGTGGGGCAAGGCGGTTTTATGGCAGTACGGACTTGATGTAAACCCCGTCGGGATGGTTACTGGATTTCCTGGCGGATTAGATTTCGACTGGGTTGACCCCGTTTATTTTTCTCAATGGAAAGCCCTTACCGGCGATCCGATAATTCCACCGGAGGAAGAAATGCCTACTTATAAAGTAACTACAACTGGTAAAGGAAACATTCGCGCAACCGGCGGCCTGCCGCTCGGCACAGACATTGGCGATTTTATGCCTGGTCAGGTGGGGTACGGTACGGAAGTTCTCGGAAGTCCTACAGGAAGTTTTTACTGTCTGAAGGTGACAGCGGGTGCAGACGTAGAAGGCTGGGTATTCAGCCGCTATAACAACGCGCCTACCTACGCAACGATTGAAGCTGTTGTTGTCCCGCCCGTTGAAAACGAAACGGCAACCGTCACTGTAACTCACAACGGAAAGACCGGCACGGCTACTATCCATTTGGTGTAACATGGAAGTCCAGATCACAATAAACCCTGCTACCATTTACGGAGTGGTACTATTAGATCCGCCCGTAAATGGTATGCAGTTGTCCCGTCCGTCCTTCAAAGAGCACGAGCTGGGAGTTCCACGAGGATCACATTTCCCACTAACAGTTGGCTATCCCGCCACCGTGAAAACGTTTGGTTCACGGTTTATGAGACTTACCCCCGCCTGGCAGTATTATTGGCGAGACCTGATGAAACTTGCTATGCCAACCATGACAGAAGCACAGGTCGATAATGCCTTTTACAGATTGACCGGCGGGCATAAATGCTACACCAACGGAAAAGGCTCTGATACGCTGGCTTGTTATCCAACAGGAACAAATCTGGATCAAGGGCCAATGATGAAAGAGACCATCCTGACATCCGGAGCGATTGTAAAGTTACTTGACGGTGCTCATGCCTACTCACTTAGAGATGGCGATCATTATAAGTTTGCCATTCTGGACGGAAACAAGGCTCCCCCCGCCCTGCCGACTACGGCAGACCTTTCCTGGGCTACTCATTGGGCCAGTAATTCCCGCCGAGAATTGCGCTGGGAAGACGGTAAGTTATTAGGCCCCGAAAAACTTGTCACCCGTTTTCCAGAGGGGCATATTGGAGATTTTGATTATGACGTTCCGGTTCCCAATATGGGAGATGGCGATTTCGACTTCATCCCCTGCAACCGAGTGAGGATTTTAAGTCCTGGCGAACCATTCCCAAGTCCGTACAACTGGAACTAAACGACAAAACCGCACCGATGAGGTGCGGTTTTTATTGCATTAATCGTTAGCGGCTTGCCGTATTGGCAGGACACAACGTTTGTGAGACTCATAACCAACCGCACCGCACTTGCACATCGCAGCCGAAGGCAAGTCCGCCTGCACGCTGTGTTGGGCGGCTTGCCACATTTCATCTTCAAAATCAGCGCATCGTTTCATCGCGGCTGCAACTGCGCCGTGTTCAAGCATTTCTTTTATGACGCCGAACTTATAAGCAAGAGATACAAAATCCATGTGACCTTCTCTCTGGGGAAGCGTCCGCCCAACGGTTTGCGCTACCCGCCCCTGCGGGTAACTGATAATTGATTAGAGCCTACGCCCGCCCTTGTCGGGTGCACGCTGGTTAGGCATCTTGGCAGGTCGCGGACGCTTCCCGCTACCATTACAACTAGAACGAGTTTCTTTCATGCCATAACACGATTCGAGCAGGTCGCCGCGCCAAGTACGATTCATGGCGGAGCTTTTATAACCATGCCGAAAACACATACCGGATTTCGTAAGCCTAACCACTTTGTAGCAATGCGAACAAATGCCTGTCATAAGATAGATGCTTAACGGTTTGAATTACTTTCCGCCGATTTAGCGGACGAATGACAACCAACAAACACCAAAGCCAGCGAGAAACGCCAGCGTGCCCACGCCAAAGGCGGTCAAGTGCATACGGTGTTGGGCGGCCTTCCTTTCAAATGCAATCCGATCTCGCAAAACGCCAACAAGGGGCGATGGGGTAACATCTTCTCCGAGATAACATTCAATTGTGTGGTGGTATTGTTCTCCGCCACAATTTACACAAATAGATTCGTCCATCATTTTCTCCTTATACTGTTGAGCGAGAGCCGCCCAACTTTTGCGTTACCCGCTTGGGGCAACGTCATCATTACTTGAAATTTCATGAGTCTGCCCCAAGTCGGGTGGACGCTGTGTTAGAAAGCCCGAAACAAATACGACAAGGCTTTTTGCCAAGAATAAAATGCGGCGTATTCTCAAAGATACGAATATCATAAACGGCAGAATGGCGACCACAAACAGTTGACAAGCAATCGGTATGCGTGACGTTCGACCATTCCCATTTAGGACTATGATAGTGTGTGGATTTTGGGCCTGCAAGAACAATGTAATTAGGGTATAAGGCATCCATTTTTCAAGGCTTTCTAACGGCTTAGATTACCCGCTTTGCGGCTCTTTCGAACCACATTGCTGGCAAACACCGTTCACCCACCAATGACCAATTTGGCGGCACGTTTCAGCAAAGTCGGGTGCATCTTTTGTTGGGCGGCGTTTGAGTTGCTCAACACACGCCTTGACAAAATCATCATCACCGATTTGTCTTGAATGGATCATCAACTTGGCAATCTCATCTCTCGTCAATGTATCCCAGGGGAACAAACTGTAATCTGCCATAAGTAACCTTTCTAGGGCGAGTCCGCCCAACGGTTTGCGTTACTGGCAAGAGCCGCCAGTACCTTTGCTTTCGGACACACTGGACGGCTCTTGTCCAGTGGACGCTGTGTTAGGTTGCGCCATAATTCGGAAGGCAACTTTCACAGGCAAGATAACTAACTTACCTTCGGCATCCAGAAAATGAGCGCCATCCCAATTTGGGCCACGGAAGCGAAGCAATTCACCAACATTCAAAGAGTCTCGAACATTGGCAAGATCAGCGGAATATTTAGCTGACCATTTCTTTGCAACCTGATATTTTTTACCACGTTCAAATGTTTCAAGCATTGAGCAACCTAACGGTTTGCGTTACCCGCAGGGGCGAGAACGCAAGACCACTAATTTATCCAAATAACTCATTTTGAACCATAGCCCGCCCCTGTCGGGTGCACGCTTTGTTAGGCGTTCTGTTGGATAGCGAATGGGTGACGGGACTCGAACCCGCAACACACCTACTGATTCGTCTGCTAGTACAGACCGTGTTCAATGTAATTCAGCCTGTTGAACTACACCCGCGTTTACTAGACGCTTTTCGCTACCCATGACAACGCCTAACGGACTGGCGTTAGCCGCGAGTGGCGGTAACTACCTGTCCCTTATTTTTACCGCGCCCGCCACTCGTCGGCTGCACGCGTGGTTGGGCGGCGCTGATTTCAACGCGGATACAACGATCACCGCGCTTTTTGCAAAACTCCCAAGTTGCCCCAGCAGTTTTGTTTTCAACATGATAATGGATGGCTTCTTCACGCGACAACCATGTGCCAATGTAAAAGCCAAACTGCTTATTCCAAATAGCCCACATCTTTTCAGGCTTGATTTCTGTTGCCATGTTACCTACTTTCTGGGCGAAGCCGCCCAACTAGTGTATAGGACGTTCTTGTATAACAGAAACGTAATGATATACAGCATCCTCTATAAACTTACGCTCATTGTCACACAATCCAGCAATAATCGCACGGATCGAGCGATGCAATCTGAGCGCCACCAATTCTTTCGGGTCAATTGCCTTATGACGGCCCGTTTTTATTTCGTGACCATAGATCGTGCCGTCAATTGTCGGATACTGTGTGTACATAATACCTCAGGCGGTTCAGACGTGGGAGCCGCCAACCTGGGGAGCCAACGCTACTTCAATTCTGCGATGCGGAGCAGGGTCTTTACAGTGTCCACGTCAACGGAGGCCTTTTCAAATGCGTAGCGTGATGCGCGTTCGGAGCGTTCGGTAATCGCTATGGCTTGAAATTGGTCAGCCAGCAGTTCTCGGGTTTGAGCATCGCGCGCCTTATCATTAGTTGCTGTAATTTTGCCGCTGTTGAACAATTCGGCCTTCGCCTTTTCCAGCGCTTCTTTAGTGGCGATGTTGTTTTCAGCATCGCCATACAATAGTCACGCGCCTTTTGCAGATTTTGAAAGGCAGAAGTTGCCATCTTTTCGAGAGCTTCAGAATTCATTGTGAGTTCCTTTCAGATCAAAATGGAATTGAATCTTCGTCAATCGGTTGTGCTTCGCCAGCCACTGGCGCGTGTTCGTCCGATGCGCCTTCTTTGGACGACAGGAAGCGGACGACATTCGAGACGATCTCAAAAGATGCGCCGCTAGTACCGTCCTGCTTATTCCAGACATGAGGCCCGCCCGTTGCTTTGTCTGATTTCAACCTGCCTTCAACGAGAATTTTCATTCCCTTTTTGACATAGGTATGACAAATCTCGGCCTGCTTACCCCACGCCTCGACGCGGAACCAAGTTGTTTCCTTGACGTCCTCTTCGTTCTTGCCCTTATACTGGCGATTGGTGGCTACCGAGAAAGACGTGACGGCCTGGCCGCTGGGGGTGTATTTCATTTCAGCATCTTTGCCGACATTGCCTACGATGGTGATTGACTGGTACATTATTTTGCTTCCTTTGCAATAACGCGGGTGTGAAGTTCCTTGTATGCGGCGCGGAGTTCTTCGATGGTCATGTTCGGAGTGATCGGTTCTGCAAATTCATTTACAGCGACCCCGCGAGTAACCAGTTCATCCCATGCCTCGATTGCTTTTTGGAGTTTGCTGGCAATTTGCGCCTCGGTCATTTCGGATTCCTGCACACTTACAACCTGCCCGTCTTCGTCCACAACTGCGCCGAGTTCGTCGGGAGTGTAAACAGTTGCGCCATTGAACACGTCAGGAGCAAACCATTTCTGACCATTACTAATGGCGCGAGCAAAAAGCATATTGCGGGGGTATTTCTTCCAGTTGTCTTTTGTCGCAACCCCGGCAGCTTTGGCATCATCCATTGTAAACTTTGAGCGGCCTACTTCTTTTCCGTCTTCAAGGAATGAAATATCGCACTCAGTTTCATCATGCTTGACGATGCGATAGTTGTACTTGCCTGTCCGCTTGACGGCGGCGGCCAAAAGGTTCGCCGCGAGAACGGGCTTGTTCTGAATGATGTTGACCCCGGTCATGCTGGCGAACGGGCCAAAGCCAAGTTCTTGACCGGCCAGGATTTTGACGATTGCCTGCGCGGCCTGTTTGGTATCCGCGAAGAAGCCGCTCTTTGCCATCGCGTTTGCGGCGCGCTCGGCATCGTCCATCGTTTGTATAATTTGCATGGGTCTTACGGTGATTTCGTTCATTGCTTTCCTTTCCCGCCCCTCAGGGCGGGTGCTAGTTGGATGCGGTTGGGTTTGTGCGTGGTTTACTCTGCGGCGGGGGCCTCCTATAATTCCAATATCTCTCCGCCGCTTATGATAACGTGGCGGCCAAGATCGTCATCGCCATGCGCTACCGCTACGGCCTGTCCTACTGTTTGAGGATCACCCAGCCATTCGGCGATTTGCTCAGACTCGCCCAGCAATGGATAGCGGCAAGAGTTGAACGCCCAAGCGTGGCGGGCGAACATCGGCGACCGGCAATAGTCTTCATCGGCGACCTTGTTGAATAAAGCAATGGCGGCTTGAGTTTCTTCATCTTCCCTAATCTTTCGGGCGATTTCATCTTTTTGTGCCAGCAATCCGTCAATTACATAATCCCAAGTTTGGTATGCCTCCTGATCGGTTAATAAATAGGAATCTCGTACAGTGGCAGCAAACTCAATTTGTATGTCAAGTTCGGCCTTTGCCTCTTCAATCATTTCTGCGGTGGTTAGAGTGGTCATGATGGATACCTTCCATGTAAAGCGAAATATTCTTCGGCGCTTACTGGCCTCACATATCGCTCTTTGATGTGCAATCCCCGAACGGTTTGCTTCGGACGATTCCAGTAAACAGTTTTGGAATACTCAAATTGGATTGCTTCCTGCTTTCTAATAAAGCGGGTGCATTTTCTTCATGTGGGAATTTATGTTCTTAAATTCCACATGGCATCGAGGGCAATAGCCCTTTGCGATGTTCTGAGCCTCTTGGGTTTTTAGGCGCAGTTTCTCTTTTTCATCCGCTAGTTCTTTTCGCAACCTGTCGGCCTCGCTGGATGTATACGACATGCGGTGTCCGTTGGGACAATAAAAGGCCTTTTTTTGGGACTTTACGAAGGCGTGGAGGGTTGAGGACATGCCGAATTGAGTACCGCACTCAATACAATCCTCCAACACGATTGTAATTTCTTTTGTAAGGGTATAGGTGCTGGTCATTGCTTGCCTACTTTCCGCCCGTCATCTTCTTTGCGATAGATGGCGGGACGTGTACGTGAGTATGTTGTAAATTATGCGTGCCTTTCGGCGGCGATACCGGTCTGGTGTTGGCTGGCGACTGCGGAGCAGGTCGCTTTACTGTGATGTGAGTACCGCTGATTTTAGGGAAAGAGAGCTTTCACGAGTTGCCCTTAATTATCCTACATTAGGCTGTGCTAATGCTTCGCCAGATATTACGATCCGCGTAAACGGTATCTGACTATTTGGGAGCGAGGGCGGGGATCGAACCCGCGTCATTTGGCTTATGGGGCCAAGCTGGAACCGCTCCAGTCCACCTCGCAACGATCTGCTTGCTATTCTGTTCTGGCGGCCATAAGTTCCGTCAGTGTAATCGGTGGAAACATCTCGTCAGGGCGGAGCGTGACCGCCGATTACTTTATTAGTTTACGATATTGCTAATCAATTTGCAATGACTCTTGAGTACTAAAATTATGTTCTAAGTTCTAGGTATGCTTCGGTTGTTTCAGTTCTCGCCTGCGCGGAGCCTTTTGACCCACGTTGCGGATTTTCGCGCAACTCGGTAGCACAAGATCATTCTAGCACGTGGCAATCCAAAATAGAAGTGACATAAGTAACCAAAAAGACATGACATTTGGGGGATACAAAACCTATTGACTTGTGCTAATATATTGTTGTGCCCGCCGTTGAGACAGTTGCAAAAAACTATAGCGGTCGGCACCTCCTCCCGGAGACCTTCCCCCGTGCGCGAGAAATCACACATGCGGCTAGCCCCGAACTTGTGGTGCAGCAGAAGCAATAGCGGCGGCGGGAAGGCAGGGACGGCACCTTACAAATTCAAGATTGATGGGGCGGGGCGCATAATAAACGCGCAACGCGGGAACTTGAGCCGAGAAGCTATGACGTACTCCTGGACTTATCATCTGGGGCAAGGGTCAAAACACTACCGGAGAACGCCCGCATGAAAGCAGGATGATAACTGCGTAGGGAGTGTAACCCTCCCGCCCTGTCAGTTTTGAATACAGCGCCTTACAATCTAACGGACGCCCTCCACGTCCGACGATTGACCCGCCGTTGGATGGCTTATAGAAACCTGATCGGCGGCGGGGATTTACTTCACTCCAACCCAGACAATGAAAGGATAAAACGCAATGATCACATTTCCGAAGAAACTGTACGTGATTCCAGAAGACGACTCAGAAGGCGAAGAGGCTGGAGGCGTTGCTAAATACGTCCTACGGAACGGCGGATGACGAAGCCACCCTTTCTGCCTACCGCCAAATTGTGCAAATCCCGCAAAATGAAAGTGAGAAGAAATGACCCTAAAGGATTCATCTGAGAAGTTTTTTATTTGCCCCCAGTGGCATAAAGAAGGATGACATGGAAATAACCGTAAACTCAAAAGGAAACTTGGAATTAGACATAAAAGACCTGTTGCAAAATATTGACGACGAACAGGCCGAGTCTCTTATCCAGGCGCTGGCATGGGATAGCCGAATGTGGAATGTTCTGAAAGAGGCTATCAAAAACGAACATGGCGCATTTCACTACAACGAAGATTTGTTGAAGTTGCGGCTGGCGTTTCTGACCGAGTGGGATGATGATTTCGATAATCCTTATACCCGCGTGGCTGACGTGATTTCTGCACTATTGACAGAGATCAACCAACAGCGCAACTCGGCACAAGCCGCTGATGTGGCATTCTGGAAAATATATCATCAGATGAGCGGGATCGCCAAAGAGCACGGTATTAGGTTGGAAACGCCAGAGCATGAAACTATGCAATTCTTTCATGGGCCAGCAAAAGAAATTGCAGAAAAGTACATGCCCGAGAACGCTGGAAAACTTCCAGAGTAGTTTTTGGAAACTTTGTAAAAATCACAGGAGCAGGAAACATGAGAATCATAATTGATATGGAAATCGAATCTGATGATTACGGCGGCCCCGAGTTCAAAGAAGAAATTGAGAAACTCTTGGCAGATATTGACTCGCCTCCGTCTACCAGACTGACAAGATTTAAGATGCGCTCAAAGTTCAATGATGATCCACAAGACGGGATTGTCAGGCCGATTGATTGGGAAGAAGAAAATTACACATCGCACGACTAAGGCGGTCATCTGACAACTTCATCCCGTAGACGCTTCGGACGGGATGACATCTTATAACAAGGAATAGCGAAATGAGCATAATCAGGGTACAAAAAGACGCGAAATATTTTACTGCCAGCAACGAGCCTTTCAACGATAAGAAATTGTCGTGGGAGGCTCGTGGGGTAATGGGATACCTTCTTTCCAAGCCTGACAAGTGGGAAATTAGCATGACGGACTTGGACAACAAGGGGCCAGCGGGAACCAGGAAACTTCGCAGGATGTTGGCAGAGTTGAGATTGCGCGGATACATGAACAGAATCCGAGTAAAACACGAGAATGGGCTGTTTAGCTGGATTACGGAAGTCTACGAAAGCCCATCTCAAAACCCAAATCCACAAACCAGTTATACAAAACGCACAAGTGCAATTTGCACAAGTGCAAAACAGCCCGATATAGTAAAGACTGACTCAGAAAATACGAACATTCCATCTAGCGATGGAATACCGCCGAAACCAGAACCAACCAAGCCCCTAAAGGCAAATCAAATCCCTGAAATCATCCTATTCCGAGAAGCAACAAGCCGCTACCCGGCGAAAGCGTCGCAGTACACGGTCATCGTTAGCGTTGATAAATTGCGGAGGCATCTTTTGCGCGAACCCGTCAAAGATGACTTACTTGTCTATTACAGAGAATGGTGTGATCGTGGATACAACCCCACGTCCGTGAAGTGGCTTTCTGAGTGGGCAGCAAGTGGCAGAATACCAGAAAGACAAGCGATAAAACCATCTGAGCCGCGCGCGTTTGCTGGCATACGCCAATTCTTAGAGGAGCAAAATGTCCAACCAAATTGAAGTTTCGCAAGTCGTGGCTATGTTGGGCGCGGCCTATCCCAATTTCTTAGCCACGAAAGAGACCGTAAGTGTTTACTACGAACTTCTCAAGGATTTGCCCGCCGACTTGCTCAAGGCCGCATCCTTGAAGTGTTGTGCTGAGAATGGCAGGAAGTTTGCCCCGTCCGTTGGCGAAATAAGGGGCACGGCTTCCGAAATAAACGCAATGGCATCTGGCGTCCCGTCTACACTTGAGGCGTGGAATGAAGTTTGCAATGCTCCGAGATCGGGAGAATATAGGCGCGCAACAGATGAAAAGACGGAGGAAGGTTTTTATATAATTGAAGTCAAGCAATTTGATTGGTCTCATCATCTAGTAAAGAAGGTGGCGGAATTATTGGGTTGGCCGAACTTTCCAAATCCAGAAAATGAAAGCACGGATAGAGCACATTTTTTCAGAATGTACGAGGCTGAAATCAATAAAGCGATGGAGTACGATGTCCAATTGCCCGAGGTGGAAAGATATATCGAAGATAAGCGTCAAGCCAGCGCAATCAAACAACTTACAGGAAGGTTAACGAAATGAACAACGACGCACTTATGAATGCTTACTATGCCTGGACTGGACAGGCTGAAATCCCAAACCTGATTGAGTATGCCGAGATCGGGGAAATGCTGGCCGCTGAGTTTGGCGCGATGGAGCGCCCTGCGATGGCAGAGAATTGCGCGTCACGGGCAAGGCAGTATCGGGAGTTGGCTGTTTATATGGACGGCGCTACCAGAGAAAAAAGCGGAAACTTTGTAAAAATTGTTCCCGTCAAAAACAACAAGGCTAGGCAGGAAGTTTTGGCCGTCATTGCAAAAGGCCTAGTATCCGCCGAACAGATACGCAAAGAATTGGACTATTCGATTACACACGTTCAGCACGTGTTGAGCGAGTTGGTACAAGAGCGCGTCATTATGTGTGAGGGCGGGGCGCACGATTGGAAATATTCTCTGTGGGGCGACGCTCAGATCGTGACAAGACTATGATCCACTGCCTTCGTACCATGTGGGAGTTGTGGGAGAGTGGATACCATTATTATTTTTGTCCGCTGTGCGGGCCTAACTTGTCTCTATCACGGAGAATACGCGCCTATGGCTTATTATGACGATACAGAAATAACGCAGATGATAGATGAGCAAGGTTTTATAGATTGCCCGTTGTGTATGACTGAAATCATAGGAATAGGAGAATAGCAAATGAGCATAATAGTGTGGAATGACGAGGCGGAGGAAGAACTCGCCGCGCTTCGTCAAAATGCAGAGATAATGGATGCTGAGATGCTGAACCTCCGCCGTCATGCCTACGTGCTGGTGGGTGATAAGCCATATAGCGGGGATGAGGTAGCCGCACTATTGGCAAGGATCAAGGAACTGCAAGACAACATTATCGAAGCCGACTCACAAAGCACTGTTGATAAAAAGCCGCGAGATATTTATGCGGCGGAACTTGCGCTGGTTAGAATAGCGGCGCTGGGCGCTGAGGCGATGCTGAAAGTTGCAGAACTGGAAGAACCTTGTTATTGTTGTCGAGAGAATGGCTGCCAGCCTGGTTGTAGATGTGTACGAGAAAAAGATTTATATCCCGACGAAAAGCCAGTTTTGTATGATGCGGAATAGGAGAATTAGCGATGAGCGAAACGACATTGATTCAATGGTGCGACTCGACGCTGAATTTGGCGATGGGCTGCGATGGTTGCGAATTATGGAATGACACATCCCGCCATTGTTACGCGGGCGTGATGACTGAGCAATACGCAGGACGTAAGGGCTGGCCGCAATCATTCGACAAGCCGACTATCTTTCCTGAACGCATGGACAAAGCCGAAGCGTGGAAGGATTTGACAGGAATGAACCGATTGGCAAAGCCCTGGCTAAATGGATACCCGCGCCTGATTTTTTTGAACGATATGAGCGATACGTTTACGAAGTCGCTGCCGCGTGACTGGCTGGCTGATTACCTTCCACGCATATCACAGAGCAAACATATTTATATGAGCCTTACCAAGCGTGCCGCACCTCAGCGGGCGTTTTCGCTGACTTATCCCATCCCCGAAAATCTCTGGCTGATGACAACCATTACAACTCAGGCAACAATGAGCAGGGCAGAGCATCTTGTAAAATCAGAAGCTAATATAAAAATATTGTCTATTGAGCCGATGCTCGAGAAGATCGTACTAGGCGATGTAGTCAAGGGGTTGAGCGGCGTAATTGTTGGCTTTGAAAGCGGCGAAGGATGCAGGGCTGGCAATGCCGATTGGATGCGCTATCTGCGGGACGAATGTCAAAATGCGGGAGTTGCATACTTTGTAAAACAGATGGGGGGAGTACGCAATCATCACGGTGAGATGTGCGAATTGCCCGAGAACTTGAGAATACGCGAGTTGCCACGAATTGAAGTCGCTCCAAAGATTGAAGTGCAAGAAGTAAAACAAGCGGCTATGTTCTAGCCCTCTCCGCCATAAGGGGAGGCGGATAACCTTGACAAATCGTGGTATATTTATACCGATGAACAGACAAAGCGCGTTTTCAAAAATCGACAGGTTGATTGACCAGGATACCCCGCGAACCTTTCCGTACACCGTCACGGAGTTGGTTGAGGAAACGGGACTGCCCCGCATGACTATCTGGCGGTATCTGAATAATCACGGATTGCAATTTAATGGCCGCCACTGGGTATACCGATCAATTGGCGAAAAGAAAGAGGAAGAATGACGCACGTCTGGTTTTGGTTGAGTCGTTTGCCTGAGCGTAAAGGACAACTCTGCCGAGTGCTTGTGCGCGGAAAGATGAACTCCATCCTGGTTGAGTTTGAGGATGGATACAAGGTTGTTACTTCCAGATATGCAGTAAGGAAAATCAAATGACCATACAGAATCCCGCCCCTAAAAAACTCATTACGGAATTGCGCGGTGTGGCCGGTTTTATGAAAAACATTGGAGCGCCGTCTACTGCCGAAATGTTATTTGATGCCGCGCAGAGGTTGCAAGATGCGAGCTTACTAATCGAGATTCTTTCCTCAATTCCGATTGTCGAGAATTTCGATGACGATCAGGGCGTCCGTTGCGAAATTTCTGCTGGGGAGTTGCGTGCGGCTCGTAAGTGGATGGAGCAGAAATGACAATCCAAGAAGATTCCGCCGAAATTAAAAAACGTTTTGAGTGGGACGCCTCTACTCCTGATTTTGTTGTCTCTCCAGGGCGCAAGGGTGCGATTGTCGGGTCATTGGACAAAGCCTGCGGCGGAACCGCGAATCGCAAGTTGTTTATGACGGGACGCCTGTCCTCAAAAGACCTAACTGAGGGCCAATGGTTTGCGCTGAAAGAATTTGAAGACGCACAAAAGTTTGGCGACTTATGGTTGCCACGAGAATGGTTTGAACGGGATTGTAAAATTGTTCTGGAGGCAATGGCGCATCAGGAAGGGCAGGAAGAAATGGTGCTGGAATGACGATGTCGGATTTAGACATTCAATCCGTTTTGACCGATGAAATCCGTGACGATCTCCGCAAGTGGGGCAGGGAGAATAGCAAAAGCAGGCTGAAAGTTGCGCGTCGTTTGCGGGATTACATCGCTGAAATGGACGAAGGCGAACAGTTTGTAGAGCAAGTGTACGAGGATGCGTCCATTGAATATCAGGATGCCGCCCCTCGAACAATGCGCGGATGGGTTGAGGCATTGTCTGGCTTTGACGATGAAACAATTGATTATCATTTTGGAAATCACATCCCGTTTGAAATGTTCGTGGTCGCCCGCAGGTTGTACAACGAGTACACAAGCATGGATGCAATCGCAAAGGATTTGCATCCTGGCGAATTTGCCACATCACCTGAATATGTATTGCAAAAAGCATATATGGGTGGGGACAATGGAAACAGGAACATGACGGTCAAGGAAGTCAATCACCTGTTTCACGGGCCTGGTTATGTTGAGGATAAGTCAGTGCGTTTCTTTGCAGGCCTTAGGAATCTAATCAAGCCGCAATTTCTGAAAGAGTTTGACGAATTTATCGAGAAGGTAAAGTCATGGATACGATAGCCCGCGCCGCCCATATTGTCATGGCAGAAATCGAAAGAGCATCGCGGCATGATGCCAGAATTGGCAAGTTGGCCGAAGAGTTTTACGCCGTCCTGCCTGGCGAGCGTTCCGAATTAGCAGACAAACTTGGCGTTTCTGAATTTACGATAGACCGTTATCTTAAAGACCTGAGGCGGGCAGGATACAAGATCAATGCCGAATGGGATGGCCGCTGGCGATGAGCGAACATCAGGAACAGGCGTTGGTGGTCGAATATTTGCAGAGCGTCTATCCGTTGGCTTTGTTCTGGGCGACTCCGAACGGCGCGAGTCTTTCCGGCAGGGGAAGGGCGATGAATAAACTAAAGGCGGAGGGCTGTCTACCAGGGGTTAGTGACCTGATTATTTTCGAGCCACGCGGTGGATATTCTGCCATGTTCTTGGAGATGAAAAAACAAGGCGGCGGCTCGGGTGCAAGCGAAAATCAATTATGGTTTATTCGCCAGATTGAGAAACGCGGCGCTTATGGAGTAGTGGCGAATGGCTTTGACGAGGCGAAGGGATTTATTGATGATTATCTTTGTGGGCGGGTTATCCATGAAGTCATTTGAAGAACTCGCAGAGACTCGCGGCTACTTGTGCGCTTGTGGATGCGGACAGCCTGCGCATGATCGGCATCACGGGTTAATCATCCAGATCACGAAAAAAGGAAAAACCAAGTATGCCATTTTGGACGACGAACGTAATCTCTTTTTGGTCAACCATCATGAGCACGTCAACTGCAAGAAATTTGGTAGTATGGAATGGACGCTGTTCTTTTGGGAACAGCACTGCGAATTGTACGGAACCGATAAAATGCAGGAATGGCGAGATGCTGTTCCAGCGAAGTTGCAAAGCAGATTAGATTTTATACCGAAAGGATAAACAGCATGAACGTAAAAATATTACAAATATTACGGGACGATATGGACAAGGTCGAATCGTCGAATCAACTCCGAAGGGAATTCAATCAAAAGGTTCGCGCCAGCCTGAAGCCGTCAGAAAACGCGCTGATTGCTACGGTCTTACAGGTGCTTGCGCTCCTGGCGGGCCTTGCGGGCGCGGGCGTAATAGTTTGGTTGATTGCGGGGATGCCATGAATGATCTCGGCGCTGCTCGTGGATGTGTGAACGGCATTCTAATCATGCTTTTCCTGTTTGCTGCTTTGGTCATGTTTATAAGAGTTTTCGGAGGCTGACGATGAATTATCGTGAATTGCTAAAACAGTACCTTGATGATTTAGATGTTCGGAAAATTAACGCAGTGGCGGGTTTGTTTCTTATTAGCTTCGCTGATTGGTTGCAAAGGAATGCTTATGCAGCAGATAATCCTCCAACATGTTCGCACTGTGGTGGTAAGGATTGGCATCACACAGTTGACTGTTATCTCGAAGATGAAGCTCCATTCTTTGCAGAGGAGCACAAATGAATATTTTCTTTAGGCTCGGCTGGTGGGCGTTTGTGCTGGCAGGGATGGCGCTGACCGTATATGCTTTTTGGCTGATGAGCGGAGGTTGAAGAGCAATGAACTACAAAAAAATAAACCAGGCTCTTGTAAAGGAATTTGGCGCAGGTCAGGTTGAGGTACACAAAGCCAGCAAAGACGCACAATGGGAATATACCCTATGGTTCTTATCCGACGCCCCCGCGCCTAGCGCAATCGAGAGGGCTAAAGAGATTGTTGGTTATTTTGAATGGTCTCGGTGGTTCGATGAGTTGAGTTTTCATTCTGCGGAAGATACCGAAAACGCGGACATGCCCGTACAAGGCAAAAAGGCTGTAAATGAAACCACAACCAACCCGCAAAACCGCACGTAGGGCATGTCACAACTTCGTGACATTTCTGAAAATCCTGAAAGGTAGAACGGGATGAAAATCGCAAAAGTCATTGCTAGAAACCTTCTGGACGAACATGCCTCCGGCGCATCCTGGCGCAAAATCTCGCGGCGAGTGGGTGGATTGGTCAAGCCTGGGACATTGTGCCGGATCGCCAAGAGTGATGGTGAGTATTTCCCCGACTTTTTGAAGGTCAAGGAATATAGAAAGATTACGCAATTGACGACAAGGGAATTGTTGTGGGTGCTGGAAAATCGTGGTTGAGGCCGATCAAGGCACAGAATAATGGTATTAGGTGTTTACATGGCAAAGAATTATCCAAATATTGAAGAGGGTCAAGCCGTTGATTTAGACTGGCGGCACAAAGACTATAAAATCGCTTGTTGCGATTGCGGATTGGTTCATCGCTTTCGCTTTACGGTAGTTCGTGGAAAATTGCGAATCCGCGCATGGAGAGATAACCGCAGCACGGCAGCGTTTCGGCGGCATCGGGCGATGCGAACTGTTGAGAAATGATCAAGATTTTCTGGACCGGGAAAATACCGCTATATGTGGTGTTTTAGATTGTATTTTTATGATTAAATACCATATATACGGCATGATCATAAAATATATGGACCTGTCCCCCTCCGAGTCAACCCCTTCCGGGAAGTGATTTTACGGCTAGACTTACGCAAATTTGCGTTATTCCATGGAAAAAAACCACACCCCCCGTTTTTGGAAAGCCATTGTCCTGCTGTTTGCCAGCAGCGGCGCAATAGGACTGTCTGTATTCACGGAGGGGAAAGGTCGCTTGGATTGGGCGCTAGTTATTCCGTCGGCTGGATTGTTGATCCTTGCTGCGACTGAGGTATTTCACCTAATTTGGCGGGGGCCTACGGAGTATTTGTCAGAGGTGGCAAGTGCGGCCTGGGCGGTAAAAGGTCTTACGGATTCAGAACGAGAGGCGTTGGGGATTTACCTGCCCTCTTATGGCCTAAAGTTGGTCTCCAATGACATAGCCGTTATCTTTTCTGGAAACGCTACGCATGAGGACTTATTGCGTTTTATGGATGACAGTCAAAAGAGTCAAGTCAGTCCATTGCGGAATTGGCAGCTAAAAAACGAACCAGAGATATGGAAAGACATTGCAAACCGACTGATCGAGGATGGCTTAGTGCAAAAGGATAGCGCGGCTGGATCTCACTCGCTGTTGTGGATTAACAATGGATACGAGTACATGCTTAACAAATGGTATCATCCTACTCGGCGGAAGTTCTATCCTCCGATTCCTAATTTGAACGAGGCGCGCGATGTATGAAGTACAAAGTGGATTTATAATCTGGTCTATTCTGTTTGTCTTTTTGGTAGGTTTTCTGCTTGGTTTCTGGGTAGGGAAGTTGTTTTTCTGGAGGCCTAAATAATGCCTTACGTCTGTATATTTTTGCATTGTTGCTGATGAAGGAGCCAGAATGGGTTTACTAAATTTCGCAGTTTTGTCTTTATGGCACGCTGTTTCTATCGCAGATAAAAGCCCGATTTTCGCAAGCAAAGAAAAGCGCGCCGAACTGACGCAGGATATGGAGGGTGCCGGTAAAACCGGATGCGCCGAGAGTGACTCTGGCGCGTGGAAAAGACATTGTCGGCAGCTTCAACAGCCTCAGCCAAAAGAGTGGAAAGAATAGGCTATACTTATCGTATTCCAAGCAAGACGGGAGAGTTATGCCAGGTTCGATATGGACGCAGAAAGAAACAGAAAAACTTATACAAGAACGCAACAAATCAAATGGTGATGATGTTGCGTTCTCGAGGCGTTATAGATGCAACCGAACCGTACATGCCATACGCGCAAAAGTTAAGTATCTTAGAGACGGGGGGCTAATCAACAAAAGAGTAATAGAAACGCCGACCCCCAACATTCTTTTTTTTGACATAGAAACCCTGCCTATTATTTGTTATACATGGGGAATTTGGGAACAAAACGTATTGCTTGAAAACATTATCAAAGATTGGTGCGTATTGTCGTGGTCGGCGAATTGGGAGGGAGACGAAAGAATCTTCGGAGACATTCTGGCCCCGAAAGAAGCGATGGCAAGAAATGATGAAAGGTTGCTCGGCGGAATGTGGAAGTTGTTAGATCGTGCGGATATTGTAGTAAGTCAAAACGGAAAGAGATTTGACCACAAGAAACTAAACGCTAGGTTTATTCATTACAAAAATACCCCCCCCGCTCCGTATAGAATAATAGATACTTTGGCGGTTGCGAAAAGCGTTGCTGGATTTACCAGTAATAAGTTGGATTGGTTGGCACAAGAGACTGGCGTAGAGACTCGCAAGTCCGAGACTGGTATGGAGTTATGGCGCAAGTGTGATGCGGGAGACTCCGAAAGTCTAGCTAAAATGCTTGAATACAACCTGGGGGATGTGCTTGAGTTGAAGCAGGTTTATACCGAATTGAGACCCTGGATCGTCAACCATCCTAATATCAATATGTACATGGACGTGCCCTCTAATGCCTGTCCGGTATGTGGTGGCGGTTTGGTAGATATTGGAAGATACCCAACACAGAACAGAAAGGCGCGCTCGGTTAGGTGCTGCGATTGTGGGTGGGTAGGAAGAGTTTACGCGGTGAAGTTGGAGGCTTAATGAAAATAAAACTCGGCGGAATTTATTACACAGTTTGCAAAGTTCTTGACCTGCATGATGGCGAGCAAAAACTCGACGGCCAATTGAAACACAGTGAGGCTAGTATTTACTTGGACAGTGTGCTTTGCCCCCAAGCCGAAATTCAAACAACGCTACACGAGATTGTACATGTTATCACCGCGCAGAACGGTAGACAGGATATGGGAGAGGACGCGGTGGACGCGATGGCGTTTGGGCTGATGGGATTCCTTCGTGACAATCCCCGGCTCGTCAAAAGGTGGATGGATATTCTGGCTGTTAAATAAAAACGGCCACCTTTGTGTAAAAAACCATATCAATCTCCTTTGTCCGCGCCTGCGGACTTGTCTGGTACGGTTACGAATCTTCGGACGCGCTTGCCTTTACGTCCGATAAGCGGGACGCGGGCGGCATGTAGGCGGGTGATGGCTTGCTTGTAAGTCGCTCCTGGTACTCTGCCCATGTAGCGCCGGACAAGCAGAGGCAGAGGCGCTTCGGGAAAGTCTTCGAGAATTTCGCGGGCAATGTCTGTTTTGGTCATCGTTGATTCTCCTCGCTAAACAATACGCTCATGTAATATACCGCTTCGCAATACTCAGAGTCGGTATTATGTAAGCGGTACTCGATGCCGCCATAGATAATGACGGGGTATGAGTTGCCAGTCCCGTTGTCCACGTCATACATGGAGAACGAGAGAGGGCGTAGGCGGGTGGGCCGGGCGGTGATAGCGGGAATGTCGTTCATTTTTCCTCTAATGCTTTGCGATTTGATTCTGTAAAGTCAAGAATATATTCACCTTGATAACAATCTGCCATTCTTAGACCTTCGCCGACCGGCAGGTTGTGGTAGTGTGTTCTGTGGCAGTAGGGGCAATTGTCAACGATGATGCGATTGGTTCCGTATCCGATTCGGGCTTTGGCTTTCGGGATGGTGTTCATTTCGCCTCCAATGCAGCCCGCGCAGCTTGTGGCAAGTCCACGTATAAAATACCAACGGAATCAATGTGGTATCCAGTTCCGTGGCAAATGCGGCAGTCTACATCAGCCTCAATTCTCCCGTTTTTGCAATATTCGCAGGCCTTGAAATTTCCGAGGAACTGTTTGACGAAATCCAGTAATGCCGCGTTCTGGCGCTCGAGGGCGCGAACTCTCTTGACAATAATATCGCTGGCGCTCAATTCTTTATGTGTATCCATGATGTTATCTCCTTATGGTTGGGGGGCGTGGTGAGCGCCCCCGCTTTGAGGCTATTTCTTGATTGTTACTAAGCGGGCACTTACGCCCGTCCCGCTCTGTTTGAAAGTGCCGAAACTCCGCCGACTTCCTCCAGCCATTCACGATCTTGACGGAAGAACGCGCCTTGATCGTTGGATACGGATGCGATGTACACTACTTTGTTTTTAGTCATGATATTTCTCCTGCGCCTGTCAGGTCGGCGCGTACCACTAGGGTTAGATTGTATATTGTGGATGTTGCGAGTACTGCAACACTACGCAAAACAGGATTTGATTAGGGCCAGGATTGCCAGTACAAGGAATATGACAAAAGCGGTAACAATCGGTTCAGGTATCATGGTTTTACTCTCCCAGAGTAGTGGAGCGGTAGGATTACCGTCCTGAGTGCATATAGGGGGTTTCACCCTGCGGGCTATCATCCGCTACATATCTGTTATGCACTCAGCACGGGGCAACTATGAGCGGTTGCCGGTGCTGGTGGTTATTTGGCGCGAATTTGTACAACCTGCTCATTTCCGCAAGCGTTCTTTTTGGCGTCTTCGTAGGTCGGGTACAAAGCGGCTTTGCTTGCGTCTGGTGTGTAGGGCGTCTTTTGCCCTTGCGCGGCCTTCACGTAGTAGCGACCCTTTTTGATTGCGTACATTTTTATCTCCTGTCGTTATGCCCTCCCATAACTGAGAGGGTCAAGCCTGCCATCGTCAGAGACAAGAGCAGGATTGAAGTGCAATCAGGATATTCCAGCGCCAGTAGCGGGGGTTATCGGTAGTTGCTGATTGCTTCGGTTGTCAATGTGCTGTATTTCGTTCTTGACACCATTCTACGTTATACCAGTATAGAAGTCAATGTTTATTCGGCAGAGTTTAATACTAATGTGTGTTACATTCGGCAGAGTTTAGGCAATGTCGTGTCGTATTCGGCAATATAGGGTAAAATGGGGGAATGGATACAAATTTCCCCAGTACAGCGCCATTGCCCGATAATGTGCGCGTGTTGCCTAATGGAGTTTTTCAGGACAAAGAGACGGGAAGATTTCTGCCAGGCGGAACTGTTACAACCGCCATCGCTGACCCTTCGCAGGCGCGCGCGATGGTAGAACGCAAGATGGAATTGAAGCGCGAGCGCATAATGGCCGGCGCAAACCGTGTTGTGGCCGAGGTTGGGCAATATGACGGTACTGACTTAGATTTCGTGGAGGCGATTAGTGAGGCGGCGACGATCACGGCGCTAAACCCGGACAGTAAGCACCAGATAACGGCGGCTGACTTCATATTCCGCGAGGCCGGCATTGGTGAGAAGCAGCAACATGCGCAACCGCAGACCGTCAATCATGTACTATCCCTAGATGTGGGGGTAGCGTCGCAGATAGCGGCACTGCTGGCGGATATGGCAGGTCAATCAGGGCAGCTAATTGGAATTATATCGAACGATGACGTAGTAGACGCACAGGCGCAGGACATAGGCATACTAGGCACAGGCACACAGGCTGATGAGGCAGGCAGTGCGGGCGATGGTGGCGCAGAGTAGGGGGTAGGATAGGCGATACCCATCCCTCCAGGTCTCTTTGTTTGTCTTCTTTGTTTATCTCGGGGCGCGTAAGGAAATTTATATCAAAATTTTAGAAATCGTGTATAATATTGTTTATAGAGAAAGGATTTTCTGTGGCAGACAATAATTTATTCCCGCTTTACAAAGGTCTTGCGGACATGGCAAGGGGGTGGAGGGAGGCAGAGTACGAGAGTGGCGATGCGCGTGACGCAAAGCTCGAATGCGCCGAAGAACTTCTGGCCTTCGTAGGAACTACACCGAAAATAACCGACATGATGGAGTGTGAGAAGCACGGAGCACAACCGATTGTTCACAGATGTGGCGCAGGTGTATTGCTTTCGTGTCGCTGTGAGTACCACATGAAGGACTACAACCATGACTAACATCCTCTATCACATAGGCAAAGCCCTAGCTCATGCCTGGGTATTGGGAACGCACGAACGGTGGACACAAGACTATGGCTGGGCATCGGGAATTGATATTGGGCAAGACGCGGTAGTCAGGGTGACAGTGGAAGTAGTGGAGAAAGCGCCGTATGTGTTGGCCGATGACAAGATTTCGGCAGATATTTTAGTAGACATGCGACTGGAAGAGGTGACGGCGTGACCGACGCCGAGCGGAAGTACCGCGAACTGCGCCGCACGCAGATCATCCAGGAACTAGGAGCGCTGGAAGATTTGATGATCGCGCTGGGAGAGTTGAAGGAAAGGACGATAGTCCCGCGCAGGAAGCAGGAATACTTTGAAGGAGTCTCCACAACGTACACGACGTTAAAGCCAAGCGACAAGATAACTTACACAGGATAATCATGTTGCGCTATGTTCATATAGGGAACCAGATTGACGACGATGCAGATCAGTTTACGTTCTACGATACCGTCACAGACAAGTTTGTGGATATATTCGACAGCTTGGAGGATTTTAGAGATTGGCACAAAAGGATTGGGTATCTCAAATATTCTCTTGAGCGGCTTGAGGGGCTAATACCTAAGAAATGAGTGTATAATTCCGAAACGGAAACAAGTTACTGATTATTTAGTGACGAACCCAAAAGGTTCGTCGCTTTTTATTTATGGACATACTCGAATATCTTGCAGTGATAGCAAAAGAAGTAGAAACTCTTCCGCCAGAAGAAAAGCAGAAGAGGATTTTAGAGTTAAAGAAGATACTTCCCACTGAGTTCATCGCAGAGACACGCAAAGACATGCTGGCGATTTTAGCCAGACAGGATAATCCTGACGGATACGCGGCTTTCTACGAACTGATGGGCGGAACCCCTCCCCCTCCCCACGTCATGATATGGATCAGGAAGATTTACAAATCTGCGAATGACGGGATCGGAACAGTCTTATTCGCTTTTCGTGGATCGTGGAAAACCACCTCTGTGTCCGTAAAGTTTGTAGCTCACCAGATCGGCCTGCATCCCGAAAAGACGAACCTGATTATTTGTTCCAATGGCCCATCTGCAAACAAGATCATGAAGGCCATTGCGGACATTATTGAACTGCACCCTGAATGGAAACGAACCTTCCCTACCATAGTCCCCTATCCTGAAAAATGGTCTACCGAAGGCTACTCGGTTTACGATAACTCTATGCCTATTGGAGACTGGGCAAAGAAACAAACCTCAACCATTGACCCGACCTTGTTTGGCGGTGGATATGACAGCCATCAGTTGAACGGGAAACATCCGTCTGGTATTTTGTTATTTGACGACATTCACGATGACAAAAACTCAAGATCGGAGAAAGAAAGACAAGGTGTTATTTCTGTTCTTACCTCAGAACTCTTGAAAACGGCCATTCGCATTAAAGACAAACTTGTGACCAAGATCATTGATATTGGTACGCCCTGGGCAGACGATGATGCTCACCATGTCTTGAAAGACTCTGGTGAATATGCCTTCGAGCAAATGCCCGCCATGACCCGCGCTAATCCAATGGAAAACCCGACCGACGGAACAGACGTGGTTTACATTGACGGTGTTTCTAGGAATGGTGCGATTTACGAGGACATCAAGGGCTGGTGGAAGTTGGCCTGGCCTGATAACTACGGGATTGGTTCCGCTATTGCAGACCGAGCCACGATGGGCAAGTCTGACTTTTGGCGTCAGGTCATGCTGGACTTGACGATAGCCAATTCCGCAAAAATAAAATACTACTTATACGCGCGGGATGAGATTAAGAACGACTGGCCTATGATAGGTGGCGTTGATCCCACCAACACAGGCGTATCCTCACTGTCTAATTTTGCATTGGCTTATGTTGCCAAGAAGCCTGGAGGCGGGGTTGTGATTGTGGACGGCGTGTTGGAGAAATGCTCCGCTCTGCAAGCCGAAAATCACATCTTGTATGCACAAGAGAAATTCCCCGCTTGGCAATATTCGGCCTGTGAGAATGTCGGCGGCGGAGCAGTGTTTTTACAGATGATTCAACGCAACCCAAAGATTAGAGCAATCGCTTCTGGATTGAAAGGTATCACAGATAGCAAGATCAGGAACAAGAAAGATAGGTTTTTGAGCGACGCTGCCCGCTGGTTCGAGGACGGAACAATTACCATATCGGATGCCGATACTCCTTTCCTAAATGCCCTTCGGAGAGGCTTTGACAAGATACACGACCTTGACCCTGCCACCTCTCCAGAATTTGACGCAATGGATTCTGTCTACCACGCCCTAAGACAGATGCCTGATGTGTTGAGAATGCCATTGTCTGATTCGGAAAAGCTGGGCGCGAAAGTCAGGAAAATACAGCACAGTCCCATGTGGGGCGCAAGAAACCACGTAGGGTACGGAGCCTAAATGAATAAAGAAATTCTCAAGAAATTATCCAGAAGGTATACCCTCGACACAAAGCGCAACGAGGACTTTCAAGCCTATGACGATATGGTGAACATGGTCTACGAGTTCCCGGACGGTCTCGCCAACCGCAAAGACCTAGTTGAATGGATTGATCCTGGCGCTCACGATAGCGAGAAGATCGCGGTAAACATCTATGATACTTTCAATCCCAAGTGGGAAATTACTCCTCGCGGGCCAGATGACAAAGATAATGCCGAGAAACTGGAACGCTGGGTAGAATGGCAAATGATGCGCGCCAATACGCATGGAGAGACCGAACCTTTCCGAAAGTCCATGACGCACTGCTTTAGATACGCAATGACCGCCATGCAGTTGGACTATTTGCCATACTGGTTGCCAAAGAATAAAAAGGATTGGAGTAAGACACAAAAAGCGTCCATGGAAGGCGGCCCGTTCTGCGTGACCGTACACGAACCCTCGACCGTACATTACGAGATGGGTTCGTATGGACTGAGGTGGGTTGGGACAATCTCTTATGTTCCCGCCGCGAGCGTGATTGACCATTGGAGTTCCTACGCCAACAAAAAAACAGACGAAGGCAAAAAGATTACATCTGCCATTAAACGGGTGGAAGATATTCTGGACGAAGACGAGGAAGCCTATGTCACATTGGTGGACTACACCGACCACGAGAAGCGATATGTAGCCTGCTGGCACACCACTATGGATACCGTTGACTTCGACATCTTTGACGATGAGGCCAAGACTCAAGTGGACGTGATTGATATTATCAACGGCGAGAACAAACTTCCGTTCATCAATTGGGTTGTCAGTGTTGGAGCTTCAGACAGTCTTTTGTCTACTTTGCACAAAGGCGGGTTGTGGGCCAACAGAAATCTTTCCGAAACGCTAAAACGAACAGCCGCGTATAGTCTGGCCTTTGCTCCGAAATTCATAAAATCTGGAATGGATGGAGACGTAGAGATAGATTACACCGGAGAGAACACGGTAATCTCTACCCCTCCCGGAACCAATCTGGCCCCCATCCCTGCCATTCCGCTTGATCCCATGTGGAATGAGCTCTCTGCACAGGATGGGGCTATTGCATCGGCCACCACGTCTACCCAAAACCTAACCAACATGGGCGGCGGGTCGAATGTCCAGTACGCCACCATCAATGCTATTATCCAGGTCAATATGACGCAGTTGACCAGTTACAAGCGCACCGAAGAAAAGGCGCTGACAGAACTTGGAAGACTGTGTTTCAAGTGGATAAAATTCTCTGGCGGAACCGAGAAGGCTTATCGCAAAGCCTCAGCCAGTCCCGAAAAGATACAGGGCGAGCAGATAGATGTTGGGCCAGAGGATTTTGATGAAGATACCCTGTTTGTTTCTGCCGAACTTCTCCCGAATACTCCGACCGACAAGATGTCCATTATGAATATAATTGCTCAACTTGTAGACCGTCAGGCTCCCATCCCGTGGAGCGAACATCTTGAAAAGCTCGGATATAAGAATCCTGAGGCTATGAAAGACAGGTGGACTGACGATCAAATGTTTATGTTTGCGCTCAAGAACTTTAGCCAGCAACAGGACGCCGCCCTGCAACTTCAAATGCGAGAAGCGGAGGCCAAGATCGCCGAGAAAGCGCGGGTTGCCGCTGTTCAAAACAGCCCCATGTCTCAGGAAGCCAATCCGCAGAACCAGGCAAAGGGAATGCCAACTCCTCCAGTCATTCCAGGCGGACAAAGCAACAACCCTGCGCAGGGCGGAGCGTCCCCCGCAATGTCCGCTCCTGAAATGACAAGGTCTGCAACGGAGCAACCGCAATGAACCCGAATTGGATGAAGAAGTTTATGCTTAGTCAACTTGGTCTTGAGACCAGGATGATGAAGCTGCAAATGCAATGGAGTCAAAATGGCATTCAAGTACAAGGTCAAGACAACGGACAGTTGGTCAACAATAGCCAAACAGAACAACCTGTCGTCCCAGCAACTGATGCAGGCCAATCCGCAAGTGTCCAGCCTGTCAACGGGAATGGGAATAACAGTCCCCCAATATAGCGGAGCTATGAGGGGAGATTCTGTGCTTACCGGTTCGTATGATCCGGTAGCGCCCGTATCCAATGCAAATAATTTGTTTGGCAACGTAAACCAATTCTTGTCAAACATTAGTGTTGGCATTGGGCAAACATTTGGATCGGGAGGCACAGTGCCGACCGCAATCAACCGAATGGTTCGCGGCCCATCGCAAGTACAACTTTACGAACAGCAAAGAAGCCAGATGGCTTTGAATTCACAATCAGCCGCCATGAATGCGCAAATAGCTCATGGCGTGGAAACCACAAATTTTTATAATCAACGTTACGGGATGACCGAAGACGCTATGTATTCACTTGCCACTGGACTGCAAAGCGGAACCTTACCGGGAAGCATATCTGTTCCACAGGCTAGTGCGCTTGGAATTACACAGGATTTATTAAGCATGGGATATACCATGCAGAACGGATTTTTGATTGCACCTGCACAACAAAACAACACTACGCAATCGGGAACGTATTTTGGAACAGTTGGACTTGGCGGAGCCGGAGGACTCGGCGGAAAGTATGGAGCCGCGGGTGATAAGTGGGTAATGAATTCTCAGGCCGCCGCAACCGCATGGAGGCGCAGACAAAGGAGCGGAGAAGAACATCTTACCTGGCAGGAAAGAAGGACCGGAAAATTAAATCCAGAACATCAGAAACAATACGACGAAAGATTTGGTTCTGGTTCTGGCAGTCTTGTAGGCTTTGGCTTGGTTAACTTTGGAGTAGGCACAGGATGACATTACCAGACCCGCTTACTAACATTCAACAAAAGGCTGGAAATTATCTAAACCAGCAAAAACCTACTACGAATTATTCTGATCCGCCGGAAACAATTCGTAGTCAGGTTAGTCAAATGCCGAACTCGAATAAATTGACACCGGTAGAGAAGTGGGTATATGAGAGATTGCCTGGATTTGCAGAAAGTACCGTTGGGAAAGCTCTTGCCACATTCAACGATAGTTGGGCAGGAAAGGCTTTGTCTTTTCTGGACGTTTTGGCCGAGGGCGCAGAAAGGACAGTTGGCCTTGCGGTTCAAATGTCTCGCCCTGATTTCAATCCAAACGAACTTCAAGCCGCGTGGTATGCGGGGTCTTTGTTTGGCGATACGATAAACCTTCCTACATTTCGATATGATGGGCAGGGAAACTTTACTGGATTTCAAGTACCAGACGACCTTCCGGGAGCCGAGGGAATGGCGGCGGCTCGCAAGAAGATTGCGGAACGGATCAACGCAGGACAGGACGCTGGGGAGGCTTTAATTACCGTGCGGGATGATTACTATAATGGACTTGGCGCTTTGGCTCTAAGGGCGCAGATGTACGATACTTATTTTCACGTAGTAGCCGATCCTCTCAATTACATCATGCCCTATCTTAAGCCGGTAGAGGCGTTGAAAGCCAGAGCTATTACTGCCGCAGGAACGAAACTAGCCTATTCTTTGGACGAAATAGCCGACCTTGAAAAGATAGCCCGCACTACTGGAAACATAGCCGAGGCGGAACAGTGGATTAATGTAGCCGAACGGGTATCAAAAGGCGAACTGAAAACACTGGACGTATTAGACCGCGCTGCCCTATTTATCACAGGCGCAGACGAACTTAATCCAAGCCCACTCAGAAAGTTTGTTGCCAAAACTCCAATTCTGAATATGTTTGAACTTACCCCAGAGTCTAAGGCAAAAGAACTAATTACCATCTTGCACGACAATATCAACACTAAAATCATTGGCTCTTTATACAACGATCCGGACGCAGAAAATAAAATCGTTCAAGCTCTTACTCGCGCCTCTACAAACGCAGTTGGAGACGAGTACGGCCATGCATTTTTGACGCTTGAAGGGCGTACCTCACAGGGTTATTTGAAAGGAGTAGACGCAATCTCTACCCGTAAGTTGCAGGTTTACCAAGAGTTGTCCAGAGAACGCGGAATGTTACAAGTTCTATCCAATGCAGTGGGGGAGGATGCAACCAAAATATTGAAACGAGCCACTACTGACCCTGATAATCTTTTGCGCGTGTTGGCAGAAAAGGCGCAGGTTGATCCGAATATTGCATTACTGATGCAAAACGGAGAACTTACACAGGACTCTCTTTCTACGCTTGCGCGTGTGTTAAAGGATGTTCCATACAACAAAGATATGTTTATTGCGGACGTTATGAATGGGATAGCAGATCATGCCATGCGCCAAGCCGTTGTACAGTTTGGCGTAAAGGCTCGTGGCCCATTTCAAAGATGGATGGGCGCTCTCAAGTCTGCTGAAAACTTGGCCTTTATGCGGGCAGGAAACTTTGCCTACCCAATCCGCAATGCAATCAATAACGAAGTGACCATGCTTGCCAGGGGCGTGTCTGGATTGATGAGCGAATCTCAGATCGTAGACTTTTGGAAATCGTCTGGCTTTATTCCTCAAAGACTTATGGAGGACTTAAATTTAGCCGATATTGAAAACTTCGCCAAAGGTTCTGGCGCGGTTTTGGAGGAGGCGCTAAAGGGTGGGAATTATGGAGCGCCAGAGAAGATAAAGAATTTCATCCAAAATCTGAATTTGGGCGGTGTGGATACTGCGGCAATGGGACGGAGATTCGAGAAGTCTGCGTCCATGCGCTCGTTTACTGCGGGGTATATGCAGTATTTTGACAATTATTACAAACCAACCTCTTTGTCTCAGGTCATGTCAAGAACTGAGTTGGAAGAACTGAGCCGTATTAGTCAAGATCTGCCAGATGCCATCGCGCAAGCGGTGCAATCTGCGAGAGGAAATTCATCGAAGTTAGATGAAATCTTAAAGACTAACCTAAACCTAAACGTTCAGTCTGTTTTGGACGAAACCAGTAGAGTATTGGGACAGAAAATAGAAGATGTCCTGGATACAGACACGCTCGCGCATATTCAAAACGGATTGCCGGACGCAATAAAAAACAACACAGTAGAGGAGTTTGTTGTACAGACCCGCGCCAAGATTGACAAGAGCTTGCAGGACACGTTTGAAAAGAACCTTCAAAACATCGTGGACGATACTTCTGCTCGTGTTCAGTTGGGAGGCCCTAAAGCGTTTTACGATAAGTTTGAAGATTTACAGGATATGTTCTGGTCGGCGCATACTGAACACGCTATTAGGACACCGGAAGCAACCAAACTGGCAAGAGAAGCTTCCAGCGTTCAGGATTACGCTAAGGCAAATGCCTTGTGGGAAAAGCAAATGGCGGACGATACTAGATTCTTTGACCGCGCTTTTGGCCGCTACGATGCCACTATGTCTGGTTTGGAGGATGGCGCGAAAGCGTTGAAGGCGCAAGGCTTCGATGTTCCGTTCCTGAAAGAATCAAGACAATCCTTTAAGGAATGGAGAAACAACTGGAAGAACTTTTTCGAGTTCAGAAACTCAGAAACACGCGCCTTCTTTGAAGCAAAACTCAAAGGCACGGAATACAAGCGCACATGGGATGCCCTTCAAAACGAACTGGATGCCATGTACAAAAACAGCATTGAAACCGAAGATAGGTTGATGATGCAGATGGACGATGCGGTTGGACGGCAGATAGCCGATCCTGCGCTTCGCGCTACCTATACCCGTTCCCGCGACATGGCCGCAGAACTGCGTAAAGATATGCGGAACGCGGTGGTAGACCTTAGAAAACAGACCAGAGATTTATCTGCAAAAGAACGCGCTCCCATCTTTGAGAAGTTCTGGCGCGAACAACAGGTGCGTTATTCCAACGCAAGACAGGTGGATCAGGCTGGCATTGCCGCCATGCAGGGTGATCCAAATGCGACGCAGATGTTTGCCCCCACAAAGGGAACAGCCCCTAAAACCTCTGTTGGATTGGACGCAAAATATAAAGACCTGAACGCGAAACTTTTTGATCCAAACACTCCCCCAGACGAACTCCCGGCTTTGCGCGAGCAAATGGCTAAAATTGACAATCAACTTCGCGCCGCGCCAGATCAGACTGTTTACGAGATTGCAAACGAATTTGGTATTCCTTCGGCCACTGATGCAGGTACAAGAAATGACCGCAGAATTTTGGCGACAGTCAATAAATATACCGAAGGCGAGAAGTTCAAGAATATTGTAGATATTTCTCCAGACGTAGCTCGCGCCGCATTTGAGAAGAGAGCCGCAGAGAAGGCAGGGAGCGACTTAACACAAAAAGTATTAGACGCCTTAGACGCCAAGGCAAAGGCTCAAAAGGTAATGAATAACGCAAGATCAAAGGTATCTTTCAGCGACGCAAACAGTATTTATGTAAAGGCAGAAGAAAAGTATAAAGTTCTATTGAAAGAGAGCGGCCTTTCTAACGAAGACGTATTGCGCCTTGTGAAAGACGAAAAATCCAGAAAAGTCACAACTAAGCCCCTGCCTTTTGTCCCAGACACCCGCGCCATCCTTCCCGAACCCATGCCGATTGACTTGGGTTTAGATCTCAATGCTTATGGCAGGCAGTACGGCGCATTGGATACAATTGTAGACGGGGCAAGGGCGCAGGCACAAAAGACGCCCGCTCTTTTGGACAACCTTCCTCCGGCTATGCAAAAGAAAGTACTGGGGTATGTGGAAAGAGCGAAGGGCGAAATGGCGGATGCCCGCTATGCTGCTACTCGTTTTGCGGAGTTTAGACGCGATTCGGCTTTGTTGAATTACAACCGCAGAACTAATTTCGACTCGATGGTAGCCAATGTCTTTCCCTATGCCTTTTGGACAACTGGAAGCGTAGCGAAATGGGCAATTCACAACATTGACAGACCTGCTATGTTCTCGACCTACTTGCGGACGAAGAAATTCCTTGAAACTTCGGGCGCTCCTCAGCAGGGATTACCTTCCCGCGTTCAAGATAATATTCGTGTTAGGCTACCCTTTATTCCTGAATGGATGGGAGATCAATTCATTGATCCACTGCGTCTTATCCTCCCGTTTGACAGTTTTGCCCAGCCGCTTGAACAGATGCAATCGTCTGGACTGAAAATTGAAGGACGCGCCACAAGAATTTTAGATCAAATGATGGTGGATGGAAAGATTAGCAAGCGGGAACACGACGATGCGGTAGACGCGCAGACTGGACCTGCGTGGGATATGGCCGTATCTCAAGCGCAAAGCAATGACGACAGTCTGAAATTCGATGCGTGGGACTTTGCTGGACTTATCTCCAGTCCCCATGCGCCGCTTGCGTGGGCATACAATCTCGCTCGTGGAACTCCCGAAAACATTGGCCCGTTTACTCCGCTGTCTAGAACGTTCCGAAACGTTGCAACCGTTATGGGAATAAAGGATTGGAACAATTCTGACTGGAACATAGAGGCTAAGGTCAGGAAGCAATTAGGAATTCCGGCTTTTGATAAGTTTGACGACTATCGGATTGACCGCTCATTATCTAACATGGCCGCAACCGGAGATTACACGCCCGATGAAATCAACCGAGCGATGGTTTTGTCGTCACTGATTGCCAGCAAGAAAATGACACGTGAACAAGCAATGCAAGACCCCGCCTGGGAAGTGTATCAGGCGGGTGTGGAGAGAAGTAATCAGGAATACGCGGGAGGTCCCGGAGCAGTATTGTTGAACCTGCTTGGAATTCCAACCAAATCCTACCCAGAAGGCGAACAGAAACAACGCCAATTGCAGGACGATTTTAGCGCCGCTTACCAACAATACAAAGACGGAAAGAACGTGGACGCTCTCACGAACTTCTTTGACGAACATCCAGAATATGAAAGCCGCCTTGCTCTTTTCAAGAAACCAGAGGAACGCTATAAAACCTTCTTGATAGATTCTGTTTGGAGTAGGTGGAACGAACTTCCCACTTTGACAAAAAACGAAGTCAAAGACCAGATGGGGCAGGCGTTTAGCGATGCGTTCTTGTCTAAAGAGACCCGCTCCTATGACAGTATCTCGTCTGAGCAACTGCAAATCTGGCTAAAGCTGATGGGCGGCGATCCGCCCGGAACGCTTTCATCGAGCGAGCGCGTTTTGCTGGAACTAAACCAACTTAAGCTAACCAAGCCAGAAACCGCCTGGCGTGTTCAAGTATTCTACGATCAGCGCAAACAAATGTTCGGAAATTACAACGATATGCAGAATGCCTACTACGCATTACCAAAAGGCTCTGCCCGTTCTGCGTATCTGAAAAAGAACCCACAACTCAAGCGGTATTGGGACTGGCGTTCTGACTTTATGTACAAAAATCCAGACCTTGTACCATATCTGACTGATGACGAAAAGGCGCTGAAAAAGGCGCAAGGGACGCAAAGGGTTGCAAGTGTAGCCGTCCCGACCGCAAATGAGATTAGGGCAAACCTCAGTCCAACGGCACAGGGACTTATCCAAGTATCTCAACAAGATGGAGATATTCCGTACGAATTACAACAATATCTAAGTCTAATGGCCGGACAGTACAGAATTACCCTTGAGGAAATATATGGGATAGTTGGCTTGCGTTAATTGGTGTATAATAACGAAAAGGTCAGAGAGAGGCGCGGAAGGATAAGCGCATCCAGTAGATAATTAAAACCTGGAGCCGTGGTGGGTTCGAGTCCCCCCTTCTGACCTTGCTTCTACTTATTCGCGCCACCTGACAGAAACGAGAAACATGGAAGAAGACTTACACAAAAGTTCGGAAGGATTTATTCAGTTTTACACTGGTATATACAGCGGCTTGATGTATTATCAAATCAGGATAGAGCTTCCTAAACATCTGGATTCTAAATTTAGCCATCATGCGGTTTTTGGAGAACACAAAAGCATACCTCATGGCGAAAACGAGTTGATTGAATACGCTCAAGTATTTGAGAAAATCTCCGAAAAGTTTTCCGAATGGGCAAGGTATATTCGTAAAGTCGAAGCCGCCCAACGATAATTCGCAAGACCTCTACTGAGTGAACTTAGTGGACACCCCAAAAGGTGTCCACTTTGTATTTTGATACGAAAGGAAGAAAAACGAAATGACTGATTCAAATTTGGAGAGCGACCAGGCTTTGGGGAACGATGGGACGGCCAATTCCACCGCTTCACAAGGTTCTGGTGACAAGCAAACTTCAACGTTTGACGAGGCAAAACTGCTTGAACGAGTAGGTGTGCTGATTGAAAACAAGTTGCAATCCCAAAAGGATCGCCGCTTTGACAAGATTGAAAAGTTTCAAACAGAGTATCAACCCGTTCTGGACAAAGTAAAAGGCATGTTGACGCCCGAACAACTCGCTACCCTCCAGAAAGACTTGGAGTGGGACGAAATGAAACGGCGCACAGGCCTCACCCAGCCCGCACAGGCTCAACAGACCGGCAGTCCGCAACCTGTGACAGATGAAGTCTCTAAAGTGGTTTCGGCACTAAACCTGGATGTCAACGACGCGGAAGTTTCTCAATATGTGCGTGAACATGGCGCGGATATTCTGGGACTTGCACAGATTGCCATCCGCAAGTCAAAACAACCCACCCCCTCCCCCTCTGACGCTCCTGCGATGGTCGGCGGCGGAGTCGCTCCTGACACGGCGGCCATCCTCAGCGCCTCCTATGTCAAGCAAATCAAAGAACTGCGCGGAAATAAGCAAGCCATCCTTGCCCTTCAAGAGGAATTCAAAAAGAAAGGCTTCGATCCTGGCACGGTGGATTTCCGCGTTTAGGAGATAAACAATGACTACAGGTACTGGTCAAATCACCAGTTACGCAAACACCGTCCCGCAGAAGAGGATATAAGTTACTTGTCCTCTATAAATCTCCTCTGATCTACGGCGAACGCTGAGAAGCCAACGCCCTGCAAGCAACGAAAGTGTGCAGCAGCAGAGACTAAGCGAGGAGACGGCAAGAGAAAAAAGAATTGCCGATGCAATAGTCCGAACTTACGGGAAATGAACCGTAAGAGGCAAGCAGAAATGACTTGCCCGCCTGAGTAGTTCGTGTTACAATGCCTAGCATGGTAACAGAATTGAAATGCTCAAGATGTAAGGAAATGAAGCCGACAAGTGAGTTTGGTGTTGACAGATCAGTACCAAGAGGCCACCAATACCATTGCAAAAAGTGCGTATTGAAATTACGACAACGGCCAGAAGTAAAAGCGAAAGTCGCTCAATGGGAACGAGATCACAGACAAGCTCACAGAGTGCAGAGACGCAAAAGACGGATTGATGCCATAGAAAAACTTGGCGGAAAATGCGAATGTTGCGGAGAAACCAGAATGGAGTTCTTAGCGATAGACCACATAAATGGTCTAAAGCAAAGAAAGAGAGACGAAACCGGAGATGGTTTAGTCTGGAAGGTAAGACAATCTGGTTTTTCTAAAGAGATGTACAGAGTTCTTTGTCACAACTGTAATTCGGCACTTGGTTTTTATGGATATTGTCCACATAAAACCGAAAAGGATTTCTTACAAGACCGGCGGTAACAGATTGGGTGACTGACCGCATTATCATGGCTGACCCGTATGACATCACCACGATGTTGGCTCTCGGCCTCGACAACATGAGCAAGTTTCAATTCGTCAATACGCCTCACCGCACCTACGAATGGCTGGAAGATGCCTATCCCGCCGTTTCTGCCGCAGGCGCAGGTACGAACCTTACTACCGCCACCGATACCACCACGATCACCGTTTCGGCGGCTAATTTCAAGTTGTTCCACGTTGGCGATATTATTGACATCGGAGGAGACGCCACCCCTGATCTGGCCTACGTTGCCAGTCTCGCTACCCCAGTTCTGACTGTGGTTCGTGGCTATGGCGGCGGAACTTCCGTTTCGCATCCAGAAACCTCTGTTCTGTACATTCGCTACAACGCCCGTATTGAAGGCGCGGCCAACAGCGACAGTCCGTACACAGAAGTTTCTTCAACCACCAACTGCTCAACCATCTTCCACAAATCTGTCAACGTGACCCGCGATGACGTTCTGTTCCCGAATTACGGAATGAGCGGTGTCAAGGAATATCGCATCAATCAGAACATGGATGTTTTGATGGAACAGTTGAACCGCCTGCCCTACTACGGCAAGCGTGCGGTTGGCTCGGCCACCGAAGCCCGCTCCTCGGGTGGTTTCCATCAGTACATTACCACCAATGCCACCTCTGCCGGTTCTGCCGCGCTCACTCGCGCAATGATTGACTCCGAGTTCCAGCAAATCTTTGCCGCCGGCGGAAAGACCGACCTGATCCTGTGCGACGCCTGGGGTCAGAAGAAAATCAATGACTTCTATGAAGGCTTTGTGACTACGGGTCGCGCCGAGTCTATCGGCGGCATCATGATTAAACAACTGATGCACCCGATTACCGGCGCTTTGGTCAATGTTGTTGTTGACCGCCACTGCCGCGCTGGGTATATGTATCTGCTTGACACTCGTCACGTTGGTTACATCACCATTGACCCGTTCTTCTACGAAGACCTGGCGAAAACCGGCGATTTCACCACCGGCCAAACGGTTGGAGAATATGGATTTTGCCTCGCTTATGAAAAGGCTCATTCCATTATCTCGGCGTACAGCACGACTGCATAACCTTATATTGCTGAACGTCCGGGAGGGTGTTCCTCCCGGACTAGGCAAAGGAGAATTAAAATGACTGCTAAAGCACCTGTGGGCGGAAAACGCCCCTTCCGCATGATTGCGGGAGTTTCAAAACTTTCCGATCTGGCCGATGGTTTGGGAGAATTGCCTCGCTGATGGCCGCTGGCGGAAAATGGTATTACTGCGATCCGACTTTTGGAACGACTGGCGGAGATGGGCTTTCTGCGGAAAGCGCCTGTTCCAATCTTGCCACCGTCTACGATCTTTGCCGTGATGGATATAACGATGGGGTTATCTTCATCGGCGGAGCTACGGCTTACAATCCAGCCGCCGCCTTTACCTGGTCAAAGAGTTATTGTCACCTGGTTGGCATTTCGGCAGACCTGCCTGGGCTTGGACAGCGTTGTCGCTTTGTAATGTTAGCGGCTACCGCCCTTACTCCCGCCATTACGTTTTCCGGAAGCGGTAACGTAATTGCAAACATGCAGTTCTATAACGAAAAAGCGGCTGGCTCTGCGGCTGGCTGTGTGGTTGTTACCGGAAGTCGCAACCTGTTCCAGAACGTGTTCTTCATGTCCCCCGTTGCCACTGATGCGGCATCGTACTCGCTAAAGGTCAATGGTTCGGAAAATGTATTCTCCGGTTGTACCATCGGTCAATTCACTAATCCTCGAACTGCTGCAAGCTATGGTTTATGGCTGTACGGAACTACCACGTGCCTGCGCAACAAGTTCATTGGTTGCGAGTTCCTTTCGTGGGGATACAACGCCGATCACGTCCACGTTTTCGTAGACTCCTCAATCACGGTTGTTCCCTGGACGATCTGGTTTGAGAATTGCCTGTTCCAGCACAACGCCACTGCCTTAACGCAAGCAGTTGATGACAACTGCACCGCCGCTGGGCATCAAATTGTGTTCCGGGGCCGCGACACCCTGATGGTAAATTCAGGAGTAGTGGGCGACGTGCTTACTTACATGTTCTGCCCCGACCTCTACCACGCGACTGCCAGCGGCCTGTTGGCCGTCACGGTTGCAGAAAGCTAACCTCACTGGCTTACGCCGGGTGTGCCATAAACACCCGGCAGAAATGAATATGGATGCGAAATCGCCACAAGAGAGTTGAAGTCCCCAAGCCAGACCCACAACTCGAAAAGATAGTAGACAAAATTGACGAGAAAATCCCCGAAGGCGTGAAGCACGTTCACTTCGATGGAGGTTCCTCGCACGAACACGAAATAAAACTCAGACTACGCACCCAGCCGATCACCATTGGGTTGCCAATGGACGAACTGTTGTTTAGTCAGTTCCTTGTCAACTTCATTGGGCTGGACTGGATGCCCTGGGATAACTTCGCCACCGTCACTTCAACCTACCTGCCTTCGGCAAGGAATGAGATACACAATATCTTCCTGAACAAACACGACACTTCTCACCTGCTGATGCTGGATAGCGACGTACTTCCTCCCCCGCGCCTGATAGAACGCCTTTTGATGCACAATAAGGATATGGTCGGCGGATGGTACGTCAAAAAAGAAAAGTACGGAATCAAAGACGCCAACGGGCAAACAAAAATAATTCAGAGACCCGTAGTCCATGACTTTGACCGCGAAGAAAACGGCATTCTGTATTATCAACAAAGGTTGACGTCTGGCAGGGGACTTGAAAGTGTAGGAGCTGCCGGAGCGGGCTGTTGGCTAATGTCAAGGAAAGTTGCTGAAGCGCTGGGCGAAAACCCGTACAACATGAACTCTGGCGGCGAAGATATGTCAATCTGCAAGAAGATCAAAGACTTGGGATTTGAACTCTTTGTAGACTGGGATATTGCTTGTGCCCATTGTGGCGTTTTTTTTGTGTAGAAAAGGACAAAACAAAATGATACCTTATGAAACGAAACAAGTCGCTTTGTATTCTGCTGCAGGCGCAGACACGAATGGGGTAACCGTAGACTGCGAGGGCCTATCGTCAGTATGTGTTCAGTTGACTGGAACGCTGACTTCTGTGATTGTATATTTTGAGGGCAACGTGGACGAGACCAACTGGATAGGCGTTTTGGGCTGGAACCGTAACACAGGCGTCAAGGCGCTTAGCGCTACGGCGGTTGGGTTATATGTTGTGAACGTGACGGGGCTTTCCCAGTTCCGCGCGCGCCTGGATTGGACTTCTGGTTCAGTTACGGCTACGGCTAAAGGTTCTTCCCTCCCGATTGGCACCCTAGTCACGGCTTCATAATGGACGACTTAGACCCTCGAACCCACACCGAGTTTTCGGGGCCAGTTGGATTTGAAAAGAAGTTCCATCAAACCCACTTCGCTGCGCCGCGCAAGTGGAAACGTACCCATCCAAAATTCGATCCGAATTGGGAAGAGTACAAACCTGGAATATGGCGCAGAAAGAAAGCCGTAGAAAAGGCGGAGGCGCAAAATGACGACACTCTCTGATGTAATGTGGGGGGCGTACTTCGACTTGGGCTTTGGGTATCAGGTCGCGGCTACCGGCGGGAGCGCAACTACCATTGTTGATACAAATACCCGCTTCACCGTTGCCGACTCCTGGAAGGGCGGGACGGCTTTTGTGCTTTCTGTTGTAGCTAGAACTCTGCCCGCCATCGCTCCCGTTGTTGGAGAGTACCAAAAACTCACAGCCTTTGACGTTTCTACAAAAACATTTACAACCGCCACTTTTTCACAAGCAATTGCGGCTGGGGATGTGATTGGGCTGACTAGTCCCAAAATACCGGCACTGGAAATGGCGCAAGCTGTCAACAACGCACTCAAAGACCACGTAGGGACAATATCTCAGATTGATATTTCCATTCCCACTACCGCGAGCACGCAAAGCTACACTCTGCCCGCTGGTGTGATGATCCAGAAGTTGCTGGACGTTTTACTAAGCGACACAGATGGAGACGATTACTATTCCATCAAAGGGGAGGTGAAAGTTGAACCGTCTGTAAACGGCGGGACGCTGATTGCCCCTGAATACGACGCGGCCAGAACGATCAAGATCATCTACAACGGCCTACACCCCGCCCTGACTGCGTACAGTTCAATCATTCATCCGTCTGTGCCAGAGGCGTTTATCAAAGCGGCTGCGGTAGACAAGGCTCTGCTTTGGCTGGTAAATAAGCGCGGGAGTTCCGTAACTCCCGCCATGCAGCAGACCGCAAACAGGGCTATTCAGACCATCTCAAATTACAAGATTGAGATGCCTGTCAATCGGCAGAAAGCAAAGCCGAAGCTCTTCTCGCTTTATGGAAGATAATGACTGACACTATTGTATTTCCTGGAGCTCCCGATCCTACCTATGACATCGGCCTGTCTGATGGGACGACCACGTATAGATTCAAGTTCGCCGGTGGGCCAAGAACGTTGCAGGAAATACCGCTCTCTCCGCCTGCCCAGAAGTTCAGCGTTGAGCAAAGAAACTTCGTTGGCGGCAGGGGCAGCGTGAGGTTATCGGAAGACGCAACCGCATACAACGATTCCGCGTTTGCGTGGACAACCTCCAACCGCGTTTTTCCAACTCCACAATGGAGATTTACGATCAGGGCGGATGCGGACATGGAGATGCCAGGCGATAATAGTACGATGGCATGGAGGGGACTATACCCAAACGGAACCTCTAACTATCGCTATCTTTCGCGTCCGTTTACGGCGGCCAGCGGTTCGACTGCCGCAGATAAGGCTTATATTTTTGTTCGCAAGGTTGGTTCTCCTGGAACTCTGACGCTGGAATACTGCATTGATAACGCCGGAAGTCCCAGCACGGCACAAAAGACTGTCACAAAAACGATAACCGACATTCCAGATACCCCGTCTGTATTTTGTGTATTCGACTGGACAGGGACAACCACCAGAACGTCGGGTACGGTTTATCACATCAAGGTATACGGAGCGTCCACTGACACAGTCACAAACCATTGGGAAGTGCTGACGGGCTCTGCGGAAACGTCCGTCGCGTCGTCAGACAATTTGACCTGGGTGGCCGCGAGATGTTCTTTATATTTCCGCGTCACCGGATTTGACTCTGCTCGTCAATGGAAATGGTTTAATCTTGAGGGAGGAACTTATGCGGTTTCTGTAAACGATAACCGAACCGCCCCTTACTTGTTCTTGAACGGAGCAAGGGGAACCGTAAAGTCTGCAACTGGAACGACTTTGGTTTCAACCACCGCGAGCGTAGCGGCCAATCAATTTCAAACCGGAACTGGCGGAAGTACCCGTATTCGCATTTACGATGGAACTGGCGATGGACAGATTAGAACAATCACCTCCAACACGGCAACAACTGGCGGAGATGTGGAGTTCACCGTCCCAACCTGGGACGTAACCCCCGATACCACCTCCCGCTTTGTGGTGTATGGAACCGACTCGTGGACACTCGCAACGGGCAGTCCGTCTTTGACGCACGTCACGGGACAGCCGATTGTAGGAAACGGAATTGCTTATTTCCCAAGAGGAACGGCGACTGGAATTTATGATATGCGCGTGAGCGGGGATACCCACCAATATCGAACAGAAGCTACGCTGTGCGCCGATTTGCTTTATCCCGTCGTGGACGCTAAGAATGGTCTTTCTCTTTATGCTGCCTGGAACGCCGCGTCGGTTGTCTATGAGGTTGGTGCGGCTGCGTGGGCGACAGATATGGGAACTCCCAAAAATACCCACACTATAGGTTTCTCAGATTACAAAATTACAAATATGTTCTACAACGCAGGAACTATTTTTGTAATGAAAGAAGACGGGAAATACATTATTGACGGCAAGGCAGTTTCAGGTAAGGGCGCAAACTTTAGGGACGTTCCTGCTACCGACAACGGGAGAGCGGTTGGAGCAGATGACAAGTATATGTGGTGGGGCTGGGGACACTCGGTTATTCGCTCGATTGGCGACAATGACACCGATATGCTGAATTTCAGGCAGGGCTATGAAGGACTTCCCGCAGATCGCAGAGGCGTATGTACCTGCATTGTTTCCGCAATCGGTTGGATGTTCTTTGTGTTCGACGGCGGGGCAGATAATTACTCCACAATTATGATGTGGAACGGTTTTGGCTGGCACGAAATATTCAGGGGCTGGGCGACGGGTGTGCGGGTCAGAAATGCTTACTGGCAAGCCAACATGGAAACTCGCCCGCGACTGTGGTTCGACGTGAATGGAGAAATGGCCTACATGGAGTTCCCATTGTACGCTGCCAACCCCTTGAAAGATTCGACCTTCAACTACAACCATGAGTTTGTTCTAGCCACTTCCACGATAGACATAAATGACGAGATGTTGTACAAGATCATCAACAACATTCGGGCTATACAAGAGTCTGGACGAACCATCGAAGTGGACTACCAGAGCAACGATACGGTAGGTTCGACTGTCTGGATTCCGCTCGGAACGGTTGTAACTGCGCCGGGGACTTCAACAAATCCACTTCAGGAAGTCGTAACCCAGCTTGGGAAAATTCTGCAAATCAGATTTAGGTTCAGGGGCTTGCTAACTAATTCCAGAACGCCTCCCGTTATGATCGG
>Ga0172379_10001554_pt1 | contig 45129 bp, 43 predicted proteins | sample GrowelOW334metaG_FD_119756 | JGI IMG/M metagenome (GOLD analysis project Ga0172379, IMG submission 119756) | Groundwater microbial communities from an aquifer near a municipal landfill in Southern Ontario, Canada - Groundwater well OW334 metaG | ecosystem: Environmental > Aquatic > Deep...
TTCTTCAAACCTCGAATCCACGAATCCGTAGCCATCGCCGCCATTCTGGCCGCGGCTATTTCTCTCCACGGTCTTTGGATTGCCAACTTGTTGATTACACGAATTCCGGCGGTCAGTGGTTTCTTTTGCGGTTCGGGCGAAGGGGGTGCCGTACCCAGTTTGTATTTGTTTGGTTTACTTTTATTTTTTATTGCGTGGTGCGTTTTGACTTTAATTTTCAGAGGACGCGATTGTTCACATCATCGTGAAAACGCTTTTTGGTTTCTGATGGTTAGTACAATCATCTTTCTCTTTATGACTTTGCCGATAATTTTTGGGTTTGTTTCTTAACTTATGCCAGAAAATTATACGCCGTCGCCTATCGAAGCAGCTGATAAAGTTGAGCACGAAAAGAAGCTGGAAAAAGAATTATTAAAAATTCAGATTCTGGCCGGAAAAATGGTTTGGAATAAAGCTCGTGCCGAGGGCAAGGATATTTCTTTTTCCAAAGCTTTTGAGGAACAGTCAGATTTTTTTTCTAAGCTTTTTCGGGAGATAGTTATTGACCGCAGTGAAGAAGAAACCGACCAAATTCTTGATGAAGCAAAAACCAGAGTTAACGAAGCTTTTGACAATGGTCACGATCAATGGCTGGATCGTGTTGCCGAAGTTTTTGATAATTTATTGGAACAATGGTGTTACAAAAAAGAAAATACCAATCGAAAGGAACGGGCGGCGGCCGGTTCGATCAGTTATGGATTAAAAGCCGGGCCGCCAGAACTTGAACCATTTGGTATTGATTCTGATGATGAAGTTCTTGAGCTTCATCTTGAGGAAATTTATAAACGCGAACAAAAAGTTGGGGTAAAAAAAGCCGTTCTGCAAGATTTACAAAATCTCGCCGTGGCCATTGTTGATAGAATGCCGCAAGTTAAAGCTGTGACCGGTTTTTCATGGTTAATGGAACATCCACTAGTTAAGCAAATCGGTTTTCAGACAATCGAGGGTCCGAGTCATGGCAGTCGCGGCGGTTCCACTTGGCTTCAATTTGTCGATCGTAATGGCAATATTCACGAACAAAGACTGAAACAGTTTTTAGAAACCGGCGAATTGCCGTTTAAGGCAAGGTTTGGTTTTATTCCTGTTGTTGATTTTTTGCAGCGATATCTGCCGGCCGAGCGTCGCGGTCAAATAATTTTGCGAGAAAATCGTCCGGGGTGGCGTGAAGCAAAAAAGTTGTTTTATGACGCTTTTCAAGGGATCAAAGATCGCTGGTCTGATTTATCGGTAGAGGAATTAAAGAGTTTGTTGGAGCATGAACAGTCGGCTTTGGCAGTGTTAGAAGAAATCGGAATTAAAGATCAGCTTGTTGATTTATTGGTTGAAGCCAGACAGGCCGGAAAAAGTTTGTCGGAAGTTCGTGAAACTTTGGAAACTTTGAAACTAAATCAAAAACTTTCTGATTTTTTAACGCACGGCAAAGAATACACAGTGCAGATAGAATAGTTTAAAGAAGTGTTAGGAAACAATCTTGATAAAAACCCCAATTATTGCTAAGGTTGGTTCTGATATTGAACCAACTTTTTTTATGCAATTTTTTGTGAAAAAAGGGGAATTGAGCGAAGCTAAAACCGATCTTTTGATCGTGAATATTTTTGAGGATCAAAAAGAGGTAAAAGGCGCGACCGCTTCCATTGATAAAGCTATGGGCGGTTTGCTTAGTGCTGTTATTAAAGAAGATCACTTTGAAGGTAAGCTCGGGGCGACGCTTTTGGTTCGGCCGAGTAATAACTTACTGTTCAAGCGGGTGTTGCTTGTTGGTCTTGGTAAAAAGAAAGATTTTTCCGAAGAAAAAATTCGTGAGGTTTCAGCCGTGGCTTTTCGTGAAGCTAAAAAGTTACAAGTTAAAAATATCACTTCGATTTTGCACGGAGCAGGGAATGGTCGTTTGCCGGCCAAACTTTGTGCCAAGGCAATTGTTGAAGGAGTAATGCTCGCGGCCTATGACTTTAATAAACATAAGAGCGAAAAAAAGAAATTAGATCCGGAAGTTTTTGAAATCGTAACTAACGATGCCCATCATGTCCGTGAAGCCTTAAAGGGAATTACCCTTGGTGAAATTTATTCTCTGGCCACCATTCGGACTCGCGAACTTGTAAACGAACCAGCCTCGCACATGCGGCCGATTGATTTGGTTAATGCAGCTAAAACAGTAGCCACGGCCAGTAAAGGAAAAATTAAAATCAAAATTTTTGATCACGCCGCTTTGACCCGCATGGGAGCAAACGGAATTTTGTCCGTGGCTCGCGGCTCTGATCACGAACCTTTCATGGTTCACTTAACTTACAAACCGGCTGGCGCCAAAAAAAGAATTGCTTTTGTTGGCAAAGGTTTGACTTTCGACTCTGGCGGTATCTCCCTTAAACCCAGCGAGCACATGATGACCATGAAATGCGATATGGCCGGCGCGGCCGCGGTGATTGGGGCTTTTTCCGCATTCACACAATTAAATCCAAAAATAGAAATTCATGGAATTTTTGCTGCTTGTGAAAACATGCCTTCCGGCAAAGCTCTGGTGCCTGGCGATGTGGTTCAGACTTTGAGTAAAAAAACCGTGGAAATTTTAAACACTGATGCCGAAGGTCGCGTAACTTTGGCTGACACACTTTTTTATGCCGGTAAACTTAAGCCAGCTTTAATTATTGATATCGCCACCTTAACCGGTTCCTGTCTGTCGGCGCTTGGTGAAGAAGTGGCCGGGGTAATGGGCAACCATCCTGAACTAACGCAAAAACTTTTGACAGCCGCCAACACCGCCGGTGAAAGAGCGTGGGAATTGCCTTTGGAAGAAAGTTACAAACAACTAATAAAATCCGAAGTGGCTGATTTAAAAAATATCGGTGGCAAATACGGTGGGGTACTGACTGCCGGTCTCTTTCTTCAAGAATTTGTGGGCGAAACCCCATGGATTCACATGGACATTGCCGGCCCGGCCTTTGCCGAACGACCGTTTAATGCTTATACCAAACTCGGTGGAACTGGGTTTGGGGTGAGGACAATCCTGGAATATTTGAATAACTAAACATATTCACAGTCAAAATTGAATTTACCATTGCCAAAAAAGCGCCGTTAGATTATACTAAGGGCGCTTTTATGGACGAAACCGAGGCTAAAAAACCAAAAAAACCGACTTCCGATGCGGCATACTATCGTTTTGCCATGCGCATTGTGGGCGATTTTGGCGTAAGCATCGCTGTCCCGGCCGTGTTGGCCGCTTTTGGGGGAATTTGGCTCGATCGTCAACTTGGCACAACGCCGTGGCTTCTGTTCGCCGGTTTGATTGCCGCTTTCACCTCCACCTACCTGGTTATTAAAAAGAAAGCCACTGATTACGCTAAAAAGTTTGATGAGCTTGGAAAGGGGGACAAAGTATGATCTCTGTCGCTGCTGAAACAATTTTTACAATCGCGGGTTTTCCCATTACCAATTCCATGATCAACGCCTGGGTCGGCATTGTTATCTTTTTGATCGTCGGATTGATTGTGCGAAAAAAGGCTTCGCTTACTCCCCGCGGTTTTTTAAATTTCGTTGATTATATAATTGAAGCCTTGTTGGCTCAGGCCGAAGGGGTTGTGGGTGACCGCGAGCGCGCCCGAAAGTTTTTCCCCATCTGTGCGACGCTATTTCTTTTCATTCTTATTTCCAACTGGATCGGCTTACTTCCAGGTGTTGGTTCAATCGGTATTTGGGAAATGGAAGGTACAGAAAGAATTTTGGTGCCGCTTTTCCGCCCGCCGACAAGTGATTTGAACTTCACCGTGGCCATCGCCGTCTTTGCCATGGGTATGGCCCATGTCTTTGGCCTGCTTTCAATTGGTTTTGTTGCTTATATCAGCCGTTTCATTAACATTCGTGGAATTTTCCAGTCTTTTAAACACGGTCCGATGGCTGTAATTGTCGCTCTGGTTGAATTTTGTGTCGGTCTCTTGGAGATTATTAGTGAATTTGCTAAGGTGCTTTCGCTTTCGCTTCGGTTATTCGGTAACATTTTCGCCGGCGAGGTGCTTCTTGCTGTTATTTACATGTTAACTACGGCAATTGTGCCATTACCATTTATCTTTCTGGAATTGTTGATTGGTGCCATTCAGGCCACGGTGTTTGCCATGTTAACTCTGGTTTTCATGAAGTCTATGTCTGATTCCCACGAAGCGCACGCCGAATAATAAATTAAAAAATAATTAATTAAGAATTAACCAAATATAAATATGGATGCAGAATCGATCAAAATGCTGGCTAGCGCCATTGCTATCGCGGTCAGCGGTATGGGCCCGGCCATTGGTATTGGTCTTATTGGCTCAAAGGCCATGGAAGGTATTGGCCGCAATCCGGAAGCTTCGGGTAAACTTCTCGTTCCGATGCTTTTGGGCATGGCTTTTGCTGAAGCCGTTGCCATTTACGCTCTTGTTGTCACCCTTATTATCCAATTCGTTCTCTAATATTTAGACGAACAGGCGATCGTTTATAACGGTCGCCTGACGTTTGAAGATTAGTAAATAATTTTATGGTCGAAGAAGTTGGCGGCATTGCCGCCCTGGGAATTAATCTAAAACTTTTTATCGCGCAGTTGGTTCATTTCCTAATTGTGTTGGTTATTTTTTGGAAATGGATTTACAAGCCGGTTGTTAAAAAATTAGACGAACGCGCCGAAACAATCGACAAAAGCGTTCGTGATGCTAAAGAGGTTGAAGAACGTGTAGCCAAACTGGAAACAGAAAGAAAAGAAGTTATCACTTCAGCCAAAACTGAAGCCTCACATCGCATTGAAGAAGCCCAAGAGGCCGCCGAAGCCCGCAAGAATGATATTTTGGCACAAGCTAAAGCTGAAGTGGAACGGGTCGTTAAATCTGGTAAAGAACAATTGGTAAAAGAAAAAGAGGCCATGATTCGCGAGGCCCGACAGGAAATTGTCGAAGTGGCCATGGCCGCGGCCAAACAAGTTTTGAAAGAAACCGTTTCCGAAAAAACTTCTAAAAAATTAGCCGAAGATGCGGTGGAGAAATTGGTTTGAGGTTCAACTTGTTCAAGTTGTTCAATTGTTCACTGGTAATTGGTTGCTCCAATCCAAAAATGAACAATTTGAACAGGTGAACACTTGAACAGTGATTTATGAAAAAAATCAACGCTAAAAAATTCGCTCGTGTCTTAATTGACGCGGTTGAAGATAAAAGTCCAAGTGAAACGGAAAAAATTATTTCCGAGTTCATTGCTTATTTGTCGGAAAAGCGTTTGTTGGCCTGGTGGCGAGAAATTTCTCGCAGTATCGAAAATGTGTGGCGAGAAAAATACGGCGTGGCCAATATTTCAGTCATTTCCGCGCATCCTCTTTCAGAAAAATCGCGTAAGGCTTTAGAAAAAGTTGCCCCGGGCGCGGATATTGTGGAAACGGTTGATCCGGAATTAATTGGCGGAGCAATTGTCCGCATTGATGACAGAATCGTTGATAGTTCAGTTCTCGGTTCCCTTAATTCTTTAAAACAAACTTTAGTTAGATAATATGACTTCTAAAAATGACATCTTAGCCGCGCTGAAAAAGCAGGTCGAAGCTTTCAAGGTTGAGGCCAAAGAAGAAAAGGTAGGTACGGTTATTTCCGTTGGTGACGGCGTGGCCCGCATGAGCGGCTTGTCCGAATGTCAGGCCTCGGAAATGCTTTTGTTTCCCGGTGATGTTTACGGCTTGGCTTTGAACTTGGAAGAAGAAACTGTTGGTGCGGTTATTTTGGGCAATGCCGCGGAAATTAAGGAAGGCGACATTGTTAAATCAACCGGTCGTATTTTGTCCATTCCGGTTTCTGATGAACTTGTTGGTCGTGTCATCGATCCACTTGGTAATCCTTTAGATGGTAAGGGAGCGATTAAATCAAATACCTTTCAACCAATTGAAAAAATCGCGCCGGGCGTTATGACTCGTAAGTCAGTGACCGTGCCGCTTCATACCGGTATCAAGTGTATTGATTCCATGATTCCGATTGGTCGCGGTCAGCGTGAACTTATCATTGGCGATCGCCAGGTGGGTAAAACTGCTTTGGCTATCGACACAATTTTGAACCAAAAAGGCGAGAACGTGAAATGTATTTACGTGGCCATTGGTCAGAAGGAATCTAAAATCGCTAAAATCGTGGCTCGTCTTGAAGAAGCTGGCGCCATGGAATACACCACCATTGTTTTGGCTGGTGCGTCTGATCCGGCCCCGCTTTCGTTTATTGCTCCGTATTCCGGTTGCGCTATTGGCGAATATTTTATGGCCAAAGGCGAGGATGTCTTGGTGATTTACGATGACTTGTCCAAGCATGCTTGGGCTTATCGTGAAATTTCACTCCTCCTGCGCCGCCCACCGGGTCGTGAAGCGTATCCCGGCGACGTTTTTTACCTTCACTCTCGTTTACTCGAACGCGCCGCGCGTTTGGACGAAAAGTATGGTGGCGGATCACTCACCGCTTTGCCGATTATTGAAACGCAGGCCGGTGACGTTTCGGCTTACATTCCTACCAACGTTATTTCTATTACTGATGGTCAGATTTTCTTGGAAACCGATATGTTCTACCGCGGCATTCGCCCGGCTTTGAACATTGGTATTTCCGTTTCTCGTGTGGGTAGTGCCGCGCAAACCAAGGCTATGAAAAAAGTGGCTGGCAAACTTCGTCTTGACTTGGCCCAGTTCCGCGAGCTTGAAGCTTTTGCTCAATTTGCCACTGACCTTGATGAAGGAACCAAAAAGCAAATTGAACGCGGTCGTCGCGCCATTGAAGTCACTAAACAACCACAGTATCAACCAATGCCGTTTGAAAATCAGGTGGCTATTCTTTTCGCTGTGACCAACGGTTTGATTGATGATGTTCCGGTCGAAAAAGTTCAGGAATGGGAAAAAGGATTCCACTCTTTCACCAGAGCTGAAAAGTCCGGTCTTTTGGAAATCATTAAGACCGAACGCGATTTGTCAGACAAAACAACTGAAGAACTGAAAAAGGCTATTGAGGAGTTTAAGGAAATATTTAAGTCTGTCTAATTTTGTTCAAGTGTTCATATGTTCAAATTGTTCATCTTTGGATTGGAACAACCAATCACCAGTGAACAATTGAACAACTTGAACAAGTTGAACATGATTAAAATATGGCATTAAGCACACGGGCAATCCGTCGTCGGATCAAGTCCGTTAAAAACACTTGCAAGATTACCAAGGCCATGGAATTGGTCTCAGCCAGCAAAATGCGCAAGGCCGTGTCTTCGGTTTTGTTGTCGCGACCATTTGCTCGTTTGGCGTGGGATACGGTTTCGGCCGTGGGCGCAGTGGTTGATGTTTCGCTTCACCCCCTACTTCGAAAAAATAACAAAAGTGGCAAGACCTTGGTTTTGCTTTTAACTTCTGATCGTGGTTTGGCTGGTGGTTTTAATGCCAACATGAATAAAAAAATAATCCAAGCGGCCAAAGATTTCGGTTCGGAAAATATTGATGTGGTGGCCGTTGGTCGCAAAGGTGCCGAAGCTTCGCGTCGGGCCGGTCTGAACCTTGTCGCTTCATTTACCGGCATTACCAATAATCCTAAGTTTGAAGAAATTCTGCCGATTGGCCGAATGTTGGTTGATGAATTTATTAAAGAAAAATACGACCGGGTTCTTATTGCTTATACTGATTTCGTTTCCGCGGTAAACCAACAACCGATTGTTCTTGAACTTTTACCTTTTGGCAAACCAGCTGATTTTTACCGTGTTGGAAATGTTTCTGCTCAGGCCTCTCAAGCCTTTCCAGCCTCTCAGGCCAAAGAGTATAAATTCGAACCAAGCCCGGAAGAAGTTTTAAATAAACTTTTACCGCGTTTGGTTGAAACTATGGTTTATCAGGCAGTTCTGGAATCAGCAGCTTCGGAACATTCCGCGCGCATGTTGGCCATGCGCAACGCTTCGGATGCGGCCAACGACATGATCGATTCATTAACTTTCACTTATAATCAATTCCGCCAAGCGGCTATTACTCGGGAAATTGCCGAGATTAGCGGCGGTAAAGCGGCCCTGGAATAATGCCCCCACCCCAACCCTCCCCCGTCGTGGCGACGAGAGAGGGAGAACTAATTTATTGGTTCTTCCTCCCTCGTATGTCACTAGTTAACATACGGGGGAGGATAAGAGGAGAGGGCCTTAAACTTACAAAATTATGCCAACAAACCAGAAACCAATCATCGCTCAAGTTATCGGCGCGGTCGTCGACGTCCGTTTCCCCGGCGTAGCCGGGTCCGGCTCCGCCGGAGAGGGCGGAGAATTACCAAAAATCACCGACGCTTTAAGTGTTGAACGCAAAGGCGACAAACCGCTCGTTCTTGAGGTGGCTCAACACCTTGGTTCAGGCTTGGTACGCGCCGTGGCCATGTCTTCCACCGACGGTCTTCGTCGTGGTATGGAAGTTGATGTCCTTGGCGGACCAATTTCCGTTCCAGTCGGTCCAGAAACTCTTGGCCGCATGCTTAATGTTACCGGTGAACCAATCGATGACATGCCGGCTCCTAAAACTAAAAAGCGTTATCCTATTCACCGCAGCGCGCCGGAATTTATCGATCAATCCACCAAGTACGAGATTTTTGAAACCGGTATTAAGGTTATCGATCTCATTTGTCCTTTCTTAAAAGGTGGAAAAATTGGTTTGTTCGGTGGCGCTGGTGTCGGTAAGACTGTGGTTATTCAGGAGTTGATTCACAACATTGCCAAAGAGCACGGCGGCTATTCGGTTTTCGCCGGTGTTGGCGAACGTACTCGTGAAGGTAATGATTTGTATTACGAAATGAAAAATTCCGGGGTGTTAGAAAAAACTGCCATGGTCTTTGGTCAAATGAACGAACCGCCGGGTGCCCGCGCTCGCGTGGCTCTTTCCGGTTTAACCTTGGCTGAATATTTCCGTGACGACGAAGGTCGCGACGTGTTGCTTTTCATCGACAACATTTTCCGCTTCACTCAGGCTGGTTCCGAGGTGTCTTCTTTGCTTGGTCGCATTCCTTCGGCCGTGGGTTATCAGCCAAATTTGGCCACTGAAATGGGCGCCCTGCAAGAGCGTATTACTTCTACCAACAAAGGTTCCATTACTTCCATTCAAGCGGTTTACGTGCCAGCCGACGACTTAACCGACCCGGCTCCGGCCACCACTTTCGGTCACCTTGATTCGACCGTGGTTTTGACTCGTGAATTGGCGGCCTTGGCCATTTATCCGGCTGTTGACCCGCTTGATTCTTCTTCCACCGTGCTTGATCCGGTGATTGTTGGTGAAGAACATTATCAAGTAGCCCGCAACGTTCAAAAAGTTTTACAGCGCTATCGAGACTTACAAGACATTATTGCCATTCTTGGTATGGAAGAATTATCTGAAGAAGATAAACTTACCGTTAATCGCGCTCGCAAAATTCAAAAGTTTTTGTCTCAACCTTTTTCGGTCGCCGAAACTTTCACTGGTCGTCCAGGTAAATACGTGAAGTTATCTGAAACCGTCCGCGGCTTTAAAGAAATTTTGGAAGGCAAGCATGATGATAAAGCTGAACAAGCCTTTTATATGGTTGGGGGAATTGATGAAGTGGTTTAGGCCCCCACCCCAACCCTCCCCCGTCGTGGCGACGAGAGAGGGAGAACAATAGAAAACAAATAACTCCCCCAAGAATTCTCCCTCCCTCATATGGCCGCATATGGGGGAGGGTAAGGGGAGAGGGAATTATGAAACAACTGACAATTAAAATAGTGACTCCGGAACGCATCGTCTTCGAAGGTGAAGCCGAGTCTTTGAGTGTTATGACGGAAAGCGGTGAGATTACGGTTTTGGCCGATCACATTCCGTTGGTCACTTCGCTTCGCCCCGGTGAAATGCGTCTTAAACAAAAAGGCGAGGAACAACTAATGGTTGTCTCGACCGGTTTTCTTGAAGTTCGCCCAGGTAATCAAATTATTGTTTTAGCCGATACTGCCGAACGCGTGGAAGAATTAGAACTTGAGAAAATAGAAAAGGCGCGCGAGGAAGCTCGTAAGATTTTAGAAGAAAAGCGTTCAGTCGATGCTGTTGCCGCCGCGTCGGCCACCGCCGCCCTTGAGCGTGAATTGGCTCGTTACAAAGTTGTGATGAAGAAACGTCGGGTTTCACGTCCGTCGTCTGGTGTTAGGGGAATAAGTGAATAAGGGGATGTAGGTGAATAAGTGTTTTTATGGGTAGTACCAAATTTTTTGAATTTTGGGATTGGAACGAGGGACACAATTTGGTTTTAGAAATTTACAAAATTATTAAGAAATTTCCTGACACCGAGAGATTTAATTTAATTTCTCAACTCCGATCAGCCGCTGTTTCAATTCCGACCAATATCGCCGAAGGAACCGGGAGAAGAACAACCAAGGATCTAATTCATTTTTTGGTGCAAGCCCGCGGTTCTGCCTATGAAGTGATTTATCTGTTGTATCTGTCAAAATCTTTAAATTATTTAGATGAAGAAATTTATCGAGAATTATTTTCTAGATACAATCGTCTAGCCGCCGCTCTTAATAGTCACATAAGCTCTCTCGACAAATAGAGTTTATTCACCTTTATTCACTTATACCCCTTTAAACACCTGAAATATGCACACATGCCACCACGCCTTAATCCGTTGCATGGACTTTCGCCTTCAAAAAGCGATTGATCAATGGATGGTAGAAAAAAATTTAGCCGGTGACTGTGACATGATTTCCGTGGCCGGAGCAGGGAAGGATATTGTAGATAACCCGGACGGTTTCGTGGCCACACAAATTGATTTGTCTTCAAAATTACACGCCACCAAAACCGTTCTCCTCATGAATCACATGGATTGCGGGGCATACGGTGGACATACTGCTTTCGAAAATCTTGAAACCGAACGTGCTCATCATATTTCCGAAATGACCAAAGCAGCCGAAACAATCAAAGCCAAACGTCCTGATATGGAAGTGAAAATGATTTTGGCTAATATTGATGAGAACGGCACAGTGACGATTGAAAATATATAAAAAATAGATAAAGGCACCTGATTTGTTCAGGTGCTTTTTATTATTGTTTTTTTTGGACTTTTATAATAAGATTTCCCCGCCTCTAGCCCACGGAGTTTACCATGCCGGCTCCTACCTTCGACGACCTGCCCAGTTTCAACATCCCTCTGGAAATTGCCGACAAGGGGTGCTGCGGAAAGGCACTCAGAGCAGCCGAATTTCTCTACAAGCACTTCGGTCTGTCGCCACAGATGGTTCCAAGAACCCTGATCGTTCTGGGCAGCGGCCTCGGCGAAGCTCTCGTCATCAAGGATGAGCAGGCCATCGACCTCTCCGAGATCCCTGGATTCGAAGGACTGCCGACTCACCCGACGCACAAGCGCCAGCTCTGCTTCGGCTCGATCAGTGGGCGGCTGGTGTTCGTCCTGCGCGGGCGGATCCACTTGAACGAAGGCCCGAACGACCAGGCCCACCTCGATCGCCTTCGCCTCATGACCGAGATGTTCTGCGTCATCGGCGTCAAGAACTATGTTCTCACCGCGGCCGTCGGCGCCATCTACTACGCTCTGCCGTGGTGGAAGCGCGTGTTCGTGCCAAACCCCCTGGGGGCCATGGCCTTCATCGACGGCTTCTTCACCCAGTTCGCCCCAGTGCGCTGCGGCCGCAGTGCCGAGTTCGCCTGCAAGGAAGGCCTGCTCGACCCGGAGCTTATCCAGAAAGCCGAACGCGTCGCTCGGTTGTCCGGCTTCAGAACGGTCAGGGGCGTTCACGGCATGATCATCGGCCCCTACTTCGAAACCTGGTTCGACAAGCTGACCCTGGCCAAACTCGGGGTCAAGGTCGTCGGCATGTCCATTCTGCCCGAGGTGGACATCGTTTCACTCTACAACGACGGAACCATGAGGGTGCTGCCGGTTGGCCTCGTCACCAACCTCGACCGCGGCAGGCACAGCGACAAGGAGATCCGCGCCAAGGTCGGGGGTGCGGTCGTGAAATTCGCTGATTTCATCGGCGGCTTGCTCCAGGTCATCGGCTAGCTCCTCTCTACACCCCTCGCCGGGTGTATTTTTTTTATAAAAAATATCAAAAAAGGAGGCTTGACCGTTTCTAGTTTTTGTGGTTAAGATATCGGGCCAGCAACCGCTGGATAGTGATAGGGGGTTTGAACCATGGGTAGCCTTTTCCCAGGATTCTTGGCATTCTTGGCTGATGTGCCCGCGGCCGAGGCCAAGGCAGCGGAGATCCGCAACTTCCTTCCCCAGATCAACATGGGCGAAGTGAGGACCGAGTTCTCGCCCGAAGACGTCCACGGCATCCTGTGCGCGATCCTGAAGCCGCTGGAGGACATTCCCGCTGGCTTCAGTCTCCAGGACGAAGCCGGTCACGGGTCGGGCCACATGCGGCGGGACTTGCTCCACGCCGTTCTCCTCGGCACCCGCCTCAAGGACATCGACGCGAGCCATTGCTTCCCGGCGATCATCGCCGGAACCCTTCACGACGTGGGCTGCTTCATCGTCAAGCGCTACGGGGATGCTCACGAGCTTCTCCGCCACGCCGAGGTCGGGGCCCTGTACGTGAACTACGTCCTGGAACAGCTTGGCCTGGTCAACACCGCCGAGCGGATGGCCATCGTCTACGGCATCGCCGCCCACACCCACTACCTGGGACCGCAGACGGTCAAGCTGAAGGATGGTCGGGAGGTGGTGATTCAGCCATACCCCGACATGATCAACGGCAAGCCGGTCTGGTTCGTGTGGATCACCCGCTGGGTCGATCGCCTCGACTGCGGCGGTGGGGCCTTCGTCGGTCGTCACTTCCTGACCCTGCTCAAGGCGCACCAGGACTACGACGGCAAGAACTTCTACGAGGTCAGCTTCGCCGAGCACCTTCGGCCGATCCGCCGGCCGCCCGAGGAGATCAAGGCGGCGGGTGGCAAGCGCACGATGGCCGAACACCTCCAGATGTTCGTCGACACCCAGAACAACGAATCACCGTACGGCCAGCACGACTTCGGCCTGATGGTCGAGCTGCGTGACGCCTACAAGGCCCGCCTGCAGCGAGTCATCGAGGCCGTGCTCCAGCCGGACGACGGAGTGGAGCCGACCGAAGTTGACGAGATGATTGTCAGGCACTGGCTCAATCGTGTCGAGCCGAGCTACCTCGGAAGGACGACGGCCAGGGATCTGCTGATCAAGCTGCACGACCTCGACCCGGCGTCGCGGCGGGCCTGGATGCGTGGCTTCCGGGTCGCGTCCGAAGAGTACGCCGCCTGGACCCGTGAGGCATGCGGGGTCATGGCGGACATCCATGTCCTCGTCTTCCCGTTGCCGATCTTCGGCGGCATCGCCGATGTCCTCTGGATGCCGTAGACACTCCTGCGGCTCCTGCGGTCAACCTTCTCAGGTTGGCCGCTTTTTTAATAAAAAAATCCGACCCTGCGAGGCAGAGTCGGCGAGTGGAGTGGAAGTTGAAGACGATGGTGGCAGGGCGGCCTTGCTATTCACAGACCTCCACCCTCGTGCCGTCCACCATGAACTTGGTTCTCCGACCCGACGAGGTGTCGAGGAAGGTCACGACTGCGAACCTCCTCGAGTTCGGCGGGTCACCCTCGACAGAGGTGAGATCCCTGAACAGGGGGAGGGTGGGCTGCTGCCTGTACTGGAGGTACAGCGTGTACCCCAAGTTCTCGAGCTTGTCCACGACCATGTCCCGCTCCTTCGCCGTCTTGAAGAAGAGGACGGCGAAAACGATGGCGACGGCGAGGAGAACGAGAGCCAGGCCGACGAGCGACCCGCAAAGAAAAACAAGTGGATTCATGATTCCCTCGGGGTGCAGTGGTTCACGTCGCACGCGAGAGATTAGCAAAAAAACTGTTACAAGTCAAGCCTTTCGTGACCAGTGATTTCGTGATATTCTGTCCTCGTTATGAGTATGGATGCCGCATGGGTTTATAAGGAGTTATTTGCCGAATATGGCCATCAACACTGGTGGCCTAAACATAAGGGCAAAAAACGTCGTGGTTTTGACCCGCGCTTTGAAATAATTGTCGGGGCCGTGCTTACTCAAAACACGTCTTGGAAAAATGTTGAGAAGGCTATCGAATGTTTATTCGAAAAGAACCTGCTCGACGCCATCTCGATTGCCGAAGCACCGATAAAACGACTTGAGACATGTATTCGTTCGTCGGGTTACTACAAACAAAAAGCCAAGAAGTTAAAAATCGTTGCCAACTTTTTCCTTGAACACAAAAAGAAACCGAGCAGGGAAGAACTTCTGTCTTTATGGGGCATTGGACGCGAGACGGCTGATTCAATTCTTTTGTACGCTTTCAATCATCCAATTTTCGTTGTTGATGCTTACACTCGCCGACTTCTTGCCGCGCACGGACAAAAGAAGCTGGCCGAAGCTGATTATGATAAAATAAGAATGTTTTTTGAAACGCATTTACCATCCGATTATAAATTGTTTAACGAGTATCATGCGTTAATTGTGGCTTGGGGAAAAATTAAAAAATAAATTATGCGAGAAAGAATAATGTCACCTGATGAAACTAAGAAGGATCCGGCCGAATACGATGTTCCACACCATCGAATAAGTATTGAATTAGGTGGACAAGAAGTTGGTTATGCCGAAATGCTTTATTTTAGTGAACCAACTAGATTTTTTTACCTTGATTTCGTAAGAGTAAAACCAGAAAATCGTGGTTTAAGATTAGGTAGTTATATTGTTGAGTCGGTTAATAAATTTTTGGATCAAAAAAAACTCCCTGGTGTTTTGATGAATATCATTAAGTCAGATGAAGCGGCCACGGGAATTTACGAAAGACACGGTTGGCAAACGACTGAATTTGATAACTTTATGATTTATTCACCCCGAAAAAAAATGCCGTCTGAAATGGTAAAAAAAATGGTTCGGAGAATCAATGGATGGTGTGTTAAATTTTATGATAACAAACGGGATGAAAAACCACTGGCTGCTTAATTATGCCCAAAAAGAAAACCGTAAAATCAGAACTACTTACCAATCTTAATGAAGAGCAGGTTACGGCCGTCACTCACAAAGGCGGTCCGCTTATGATTGTCGCTGGCGCGGGCACGGGCAAGACTACGGTTATCACCAAACGCATCGCGTGGCTTATCGAGCAAGGCCTGGCCACACCGGAAAATATTCTGGCTCTAACTTTTACAGAAAAGGCAGCAGCAGAAATGGAAGAGCGTGTTGATCTTCTTTTGCCTTATGGTTATGTTGATCTTCAAGTTTCCACCTTTCACTCTTTCTGTGAACGAATTTTACGAGACTACGGGGTGGAAATTGGCCTATCCAGTGAGTTTAAACTTACCAGTGAGCTTGATGCCTGGCTCCTCGCTAGGGCGAATTTTGAGCGCTTTGAGCTTGATTACTACCGGCCGCTCGGAAACCCCACTAAGTACCTGCGTTCGCTCCTCAGCCACTTTTCGCGGGCTAAGGACGAAATGGTTAGTCCAGATGACTATTTAGCCTATGCCGAAGCCGAGCGGGCTAACTTGGACAGCACAAACTCTGACGAAGAGGCCACTTCCGAGGTCAATCGTCTGACTGAATTAGCCAAGGCTTATCACACTTATCAGCAAGTCTTATTAGAAAATGATTCGCTTGATTTTGGTGATTTGATTTTGTACACGCTTCATCTTTTACAAAAACGCCCGCGGGTTCTTAAGGCTTTGCGCGCTAAATATAAATTCATTTTGGTTGATGAGTTTCAGGACACCAACTGGGCTCAGTATGAATTGGTAAAACTCCTGGCCGCGCCGGAAAATAACTTAACCGTGGTTGGTGATGACGATCAAAGCGTTTATAAGTTTCGTGGCGCTTCACTTTCTAATATTTTACAGTTTGAAAAAGATTATCCTGATTGTGCTCGGGTGATTCTGACCAAAAATTATCGTTCGGGCCAAAAGATTTTGGACAGCGCTTACGAATTCATTCAAAAAAATAACCCCAATCGTTTAGAAGGTCGGGCTGGCGCTGACGGAAAGCCGTTTGATAAGCGGTTGATTTCGCAGGCCGCGTTGGCTGGACACGTTGAACACTTGCATTATTCAACCTTGTCGGAGGAAACCCGCGGCGTGGCCGAAAAGATTTTGCTTCTGAAAGAAAAGTATCCTGATGCCAACTGGAATGATTTTGGTATTCTGATTCGTGCCAATTCCGCGGCTGATGATTTTATTGCCGCCTTTGAACGCTATCATATTCCTTATCAGTTCATGGCCATGCGCGGGCTGTATGTTAAACCGGTTATTTTGGATTTGGTTGCGTTATTGGAGGTCGTCGATAATCCATTTCAATCCCCAAGTCTTTATCGTTTGCTGTCGCACGACATTTTTAAACTGGCGCCGCATGATCTTTCAACTCTAAATCATTTTGCTCGACGTAAAGGCCGCATGCTGTATGAAGCGGCACGGCAAGCGCGGATCATCGAGGATCTTTCACCTGAAGCTGTGGCGACGGTTGAGCATCTACTTTCACTAATCAGCAAGTTGGCCGAAGCCGCTAAAACCAAACGCGCCTCGGAGTTGGTAATAATGGCCGCCAAAGAAAGTGGCCTAATGACTTTCTTAAATAACCTGCCTGAAGCAAAGAAGCAGGAAGATTTTCGTTTCCTTCATCAGTTCCATGAACGCGTCAAAAAATTTGAGACTAGGGGCTCCGAAAGATCGCTCCACGCCTTTCTTGAAGAATTCCGCCACGAACGCGACGCCGGTGAAGAAGGCTCGCTGTCGATTGATGCCGAAGCTGGGCCGGATTTGGTTAAAATCATGACTATTCACGGCTCAAAAGGCCTGGAATTCCGTTTTGTCTTTATCGTTAATCTGGTTGATAGAAAATTTCCGACATCAGAGAGAAGGGAAGCAATTGAATTACCAGAGGCTTTGGTTAAAGAAAAAGTCCCGGAAGGTGATTTGCATTTGGAAGAAGAGCGTCGTTTGTTCTACGTGGCTATGACGCGCGCCAAAGACGCTTTGTATTTCACTTCGGCTGAAGATTATGGTGGTGCACGAAAACGAAAACTCTCACGTTTCTTGGATGAACTCGGTATTGATAAGCCGGAAATTTTTTCGACCGATGCCGTTGGCCCGTTTGTTGAAAACGAAATAGTCGAAGCAGAAATTAAGTTAACTCCTTATCGCATTCCAAAACAATTAAGCTTTACTCAACTTCGCGCTTTTGAATCGTGTCCGTTGCAATATAAATTCGCGCACATTTTAGAAATTCCGGTTTTTGAATCGTGGTCGTTGTCTTTTGGTAAAACCATGCACAACACCCTGCAAGCTTTCTTTCAATTGTGGCTGGAACGTGTTGGGGCACAGCAGACTTCGCTTTTTGCAAAACCTACGGTGGCTCCGAAAGAAGGTGAATTGCCGGTTTCTCTAGACGAACTTTTGAAATTGTATAAAGAAAAATGGCTTGACGATTGGTATCAAGATCAAAAACAACGCGATGAATATTTTAAGTCTGGTGAAGACTCCTTGAAACAATATTTTATCCTTCTCAAAAATAATCCGCCGCGGCCTAAGTCGCTTGAACAAGGCTTCACTTTGAAGATCGGTGACGTGGCGATTAAGGGTCGCATCGACCGCATTGATGATGTCGAAGGTGGCGTTGAGCTTATCGATTACAAAACCGGAACGCCAAAAGATGAGTTAAAGAAAGAAGATCGTGAGCAGTTGTTGATTTATCAAATGGCTATAGAGGACGTTCTTCACTTGAAACCAATTAAACTGACCTATCACTACCTTAGCAATCACACCGAGCAGTCGTTTATTGGGACACCGGAAGAATTGAGCGAACTTAAAGAAAAGATTTTGGAAGAATACGCCCGCATGAAGGACAGTAACTTTGCGGCCACTCCGGGTTGGCAGTGCGGCTTCTGCGATTTCCGCGACATCTGCGAATTTAGATCGGGTAACTAATATGTTACAGCTTAAAGATCTGTTATCAGACGCTCTTCGCCGCGGCCATATTGGTCGCGAAATTGCCGCGGTAAAAATTACCGAAGCTTTTGATGAGTTGGTTCAAGAAAATCTACCACTGTCTCGAAAAAAAGATGTTTTTGCTATATCTTTTAAAGATGGCGTGTTAGAAGCCGGATGTAAAAATAGTATGGCCATGCATTGGTTAACCATGCGCGAACAAGATTTTTTAATTGCTTTATCGCATCGCATGTCCGAAGTCAGTGTTAAAAAAATAAAAGCAAAAATAAAATATGACTTTTAAACAATTTTTATTGACCATGCTTGCGGCCACGGCCGTTGTTTGGCTGGCGTGGTTGTTCATTTTATTTAACATTGATCCAATGACCTCAAGTTGGGTTAGTTTTTTATTTTTTTACTTCACCTTGGGTGTATCTTTAACCGGCACAATGACGGTAATCGGGACAGCTGTTCGTCGACGCTTTCGACCAAGCGATTTAGTCTCGCGACAGGTTCTGGCCTCGTTCCGCCAATCAGTTTGGCTTTCGATAATTTTGATCGTGGCCCTGATTCTTCTGTCACAGGGGGTTTTTCACCTGTGGATTATTACCCTGGTTATCTTTGTCTTTGCTTTGGTGGAATTGGCTTTCTTAAGCGCCCGTCGGCGTCCTTCGGGCATGATTGGGTGACGACTTTTCTGTCTCAAGCCGAGTATTGTCCCCGAGAAAATAAACAGGTACTATATTAGTACCTGTTTATTTAGTGTTCGTAGATTCTGTGATCAAATTTTTCAACAATTTACTCGGTCGTTTTTCCAAGGACATTGGAATTGATTTGGGTACGGCCAACACCTTGGTTTATGTCCGGGATTCCGGCATCGTAATTAATGAGCCATCAGTGGTCGCCATCAATTCTCGCAACGACCAAATTTTTGCCGTTGGTCGTGACGCTCGCGACATGATCGGGAAAACGCCACCACATCTTACCGTGGTTAAACCGTTAACCAAAGGGGTCATTTCAGATTTTGAAGTAACGGAAAAAATGTTAAAGTATTTTATTGATCGCATTCATCGTGACTCTAAAACCTTAGTGCCACGGCCGCGCGTAGTTATTGGTGTGCCGCCAGAAATTACCGAGGTTGAACGCAAGGCCGTTGAAGACGCGGTTTTTTCCGCCGGAGCGCGTGAAGTGTTTTTGGTGGAAGAGCCAATGTTGGCCGCGATCGGAGCACGTTTGCCGGTAGCCGAATCAGTTGGAACTTTAATTGTCGATATCGGTGGCGGGACCACTGATATTGCCGTTATTTCATTGGCCGGTGTCGTAACTTGGAAATCCTTGGCTATTGCCGGCGATGAACTTAATAAAAACATTATTACCTATAGTCGCGACGTTTTTAATCTTCTTTTAGGTGAACGACAAGCCGAGTTGGTTAAAATGCGTATTGGCAGCGCTATTCCGCAAGAGGAAGTTTTATCCATGGAAATGCGCGGTCGCGATCTTTTATCCGGCCTGCCTAAAGAAATCATTGTTAACGATAGCCAAATTCGCGACGCGATAAATCGTTCCATTCGCACCATTGTTGAGAATGTTAAGGCCACCCTTGAAGTCACCCCACCGGAGTTGGTGGCCGATATTTACGAACGCGGTATTGTGTTAACTGGCGGCGGCGCGCTTTTACGCGGTTTTGATAAACTTCTCTCTCACGAAACAGCTATTCCGGTACGCGTGGCCGACGATCCGCTGACTTGTGTTGTCCGCGGGGCCGGATTGTTGCTTGAAAACGAAGAACTTCTTCGTGATGTTTCCTTACCTTCATCGCGCGAAGGGGGCATCGTATAATTTTTTTATATTATGATGTGGCAGCAAAACTATCGTCGTTTTTTTATATGGTTGTTGCCGCCTTTGGTTTTAATAATTTTAGTTTTACTTTTCCTAAGTCTTTTACCAAACGGCTTGGCTTTGTTTGAACGCCCGTTATCTTCGGCCGGCGGCTGGCTGGAACGACAATGGATAGCAATATTTCCTGCCAAGGAAGGGAAGACCTATTGCGCTACCAGTGACTCTGAACTTTTAATGGCCTTGGCTGTGGACCAATCGGAATTTGAAGCGTTAAAAATGGAAAACGAAAATCTGCATCTTCAACTTGGTTTTTTTGAACGACAATCTTTTGAATACGTTCCGGCCAGAATTATTAAACGTTCGTCTTTGCCAACTGATGATGTTTTTGTAATCGATCATGGAGCCGACGACGGTATTGCCATTGGCTCGGCGGTGATCGTGGCCGACGGTCATTTAATCGGTAAGGTCATCGAGGTTAAAGGGCAAAGCGCCGTGGTGCAATCAATTTTGGGCCGCAATACCGAAGTTGCTGTTTCTCTTTTAAATTCTTCACGCACCATTGGCCTCAGCGAAGGAAGTGGCGGGGCCTTGCTTTCGCTTCTTTTTATTCCCCAAGATGAAAACATCGCGGTTAATGATTTAGTCGTAACTTCCGGTTTGGAAGAAACAATTCCCCCGGGTTTGGTTGTTGGCGTGGTAACCGGAGTGGAACGCGATCAGGCCGCGCCATTTCAAACAGCTACGGTTGAGCCGCTAATCGATTCGCGACAATTCAACACGGTTTCAGTTATTATTCTGGAAACAGATTTATGATCCGTGTTTTTGTTTCAGCTCTTGTCTTTTTGCTTTTGGTTGCTTTGGAATTTTCTTTTTTTAACAGTTTGCCTTTACCTTTTTTTTCCGTTCCTTTAATTTTTGCCTGCGGTCTTTATTTTTTTCAGCATCTTGGTTCAAGCGTTGGTTTGTGGTGGTTGTTAGCCCTGGGGATTTATTTGGATTTTTATCATTTAGGTTTGGTGTTTGGCGAAACGTTTATTTATGGCGTCACGGTTTTGTTTGTGATTCTCCTTGGCCGCCGACTTTTCACTAACCGCTCTTTTTACGGAGTAGTCGGCAATGCCGTGTTGTCTTTATGGTTTCTTCACTTGGTTCAATTCACTTGGTTTTTTATTGGAACCTTTAATCAGGATATTCCTTTTCCTTGGTGGTCGACGTTTATTTTTGTATTTTGGCAAACCGTTTTCTTATTTTTGTTAATAACAATTTTATTTTTTCTGGCTCGACGCGTCAGTCTCTTCTTCCACCGCTTGCTTATCGTGCCGAATCGGGAAAACTTGTAACCTGTGTTTTTCTTTTGGCCAAAAAAAAATAAAAACAAAGCTCGTATCTTTGCCGATGGCGAGACTAATTTTGGTTTCTTATCGCGCTATGATCGTTCGCTTGAGGAAGCGGCTTCGGCTGTGCCAGGCTCGGCTATTTCTTCCGGTCGTCTTTTAGGTTTATCAATTACCCCGTGGGCTTTTCGAATTGGTTTTTTCCTTTCAATCTTTTGTCTAATTCTTTTGGCCGGCCGCGCTTTTCAGTTGCAAATAATTAATGGTCACGGATATCGGCAACAAGCCGAAGAAAATCGTTTTCAAATTCTTACCATGCCCGCCGAACGCGGGGTTATTTTCGATCGAACCGGTATTGTTTTAACCGAAAACGCTCCGGCTTTTACTTTAACCATGATGATTTCCGAATTATCCGAGGATAAAACTCAGCGCGAAAAAGTTTTTAATAGAGTGGCCGAACTTACCGGCTTGCAGCCGGCTGACTTTGATCTGTTTTTACAAGAATACGCCGCTGTTCCGACCGAAGAAATAATTGTCGAAAAATCTTTGAGTTACGAACGAGCTTTGTTGTTTATGGTTGAAGAAGAAAATCTCCCGGGTTTTTCTGTCCGTTTGGCCACCAAACGACAATATGAATCCTCGGCTGTTTCTTTATCTCACGTCCTTGGTTATACGGGAAAAATAAATGTCGAGGAATTTGCCGAACTGGAAAATTCCGGTTATCGGCGAACCGATGAAATCGGCAAAACCGGCATTGAAGCCAGCTGGGAAACGGCCCTGCGTGGTCAGCCCGGCCGACGTTTGGTTGAGGTTGATGCTTCGGGTAACGAAACGGCGATTTTTTCCGAAGAAGCGGCTGTCAAAGGTTCGGCTGTCACGCTTTCAATTGACCTGGAATTGCAAAAAGTTGTTGAGCAATATTTATCCGAAGCCGCAAAAAAAATTAATCGCTCGCGAGCCAGTGCTGTGGTAATGAACCCAAACAACGGCGAAGTTCTGGCTTTGGTAAGTCTGCCTTCTTACGACAGCAATCTTTTTTCCGGCGGTATTGATAAGGAAAGTTACGTTGCTTTGTCCGAGAACCCCAATCAGCCTTTATTTCCGCGAGCCACGGCCGGGGAATTTCCTTCAGGTTCAATTTTTAAACCTTATGTGGCCGCCGCGGCTTTGACCGAAGGAATTATTACCCCAACCACTTCTTTTCTTTCAACCGGCGGATTAACCATTGGCCAATGGTTTTTTCCCGACTGGAAAGCCGGCGGTCACGGTATTACCAACGTTCGCAAAGCCTTGGCTGAATCGGTTAACACCTTCTTTTATACGATCGGTGGCGGTTATGACTCTTTTACCGGTTTGGGGGTGGAAAAAATTACCGACTACGCCAGAATTTTCGGCTTTGGCCAAAAAACGGGAATTGATTTAACCGGCGAAGCCGATGGTTTTCTTCCTTCAAAAATTTGGAAAGAAACTACCAAGGGCGAACGTTGGTATGTTGGTGACACTTATCATTTAGCAATTGGCCAGGGCGATCTTCTGGTTACACCAATCCAAATGGCCGCCGCCCTTTCTGTTCTTGCCAATGGTGGTACCAAGTACACGCCGCATCTGGTGATGGAAGTTGATGACCAGCCGGTTTATCTCCCAAACGAAACTCTTTCAATTCCTTTAAAAGAGGCGATTGAGGTGGTTCGTGAAGGTATGCGACAAGCCGTTACCAGCGGTAGTGCCATTAGACTTAATTCGCTACCAATAACTTCGGCCGGTAAAACCGGTACGGCCCAAATTGGCGGGACCGAGGAAACCCACGCCTGGTTTACCGGTTTTGCCCCTTATGACAATCCCGAGATAGCTGTGGTAATATTGATTGAAGAGGGCGGGGAAGGTTCGTCCACAGCCGTGCCAGTCGCGGAAAACATTTTTCGGTGGTGGTATAACAACCGCTCAATAAAATAAAAAAACTATGTCAGGAATCGGCGATTTTTTTCGAAGACTCTCCAGTCAATTACCCGAAGTTCAAGAACAAGAGGTTGGTTTGAACGATCTGCCAACAAGGGAAACTCCTTTGGCACGCCCGGAAAAAGTTACAAAAAAAGATAAAGAAGAACGTTCAAGGCTTCTTACAGAATATTTTTCAAGATTTCCTGGGGTAACTTCACGGTTGGAGAAAATGCATACAGCCGGGCTTAGCAACCGTGAAATTTCCGAAAAATTGGTTGATGATTTTGCTCGTGTTCAAGAGCAGTATTTTCAACTGGTTTCGATTTTACCAAAAAATTCACGCCGGCTTCTGCCGCCTTTTCTAAAAAAAGATTGGGAAACCTTAGATTTCCAAAAATTTTTAGATAATAATCCCTTTGCCGATGAAGATTCCGCCACAAGGTTTTTTACCAGAGCAGATAATCTTTCCACTCTAGCTTTCAAAATTGATGCGGTTATAAATGACTTATCTATTGAAGAAGCCACAACCAAGGCTAAAAAAGCCGCCGCTTGATTGTTTTTATCCACATCCATCCAACATTGACTTTAGCTCCTTTTGCCGATACGATTAATTTACCTGAAAAGTACGCTCGTGGCTTATAGTCACGGGTGTATCTTTTAAGGGCATTTTTTGTTAAAATCACTATGTCCACATTTGTTTCCAGTCAAGGTCTTGAAGATTTAAAAAAAGAATTTGCCGAGCGTAAAAGCATTACGCGGCCGGAGATTGCTCAAAAAATTTCCTCAGCCAAAGAACTTGGCGATCTTTCCGAAAATTTTGAGTATCACGAGGCCAAGGAACAACAAGGTCAAAACGAGTCACGGATTATGGAACTGGAACAAATGATTCGTGAAGCGGTTTTGGTTCAACAAAAAACCGGTGGCGTTACTTTGTCACTTGGTTGTACTTTCACGGCCGAAAAAGACGGCACCAAAAAAGTTTTCCAATTGGTTGGCTCAAGCGAGGCTAATCCGCTTGAAGGTAAAATCAGCAACGAATCGCCTATGGGCCAAGCTTTTTTAGGTCACATAATTGGTGATGTTGTGGAAATTACCACCCCGGCCGGCATTGTTAAATATAAAATTATTGAAATAAAGTAGTGTTACGAAACTACAAAAAAACACGAAACAACGAAATTGTGTTGGCTACGGAAATTCGTCTTTCGTAGTTTAGTGGTTTTTCGCAGTTTCGTAACCCATAAAAAATATGACTGAAGAAGAAGTCGTCCGTCGCGAACGGCTGCAAAAAATTCGTGAGGCCGGTAACGATCCGTATCCGGCGCGGGTCAAGCGCACACGCAAGGTCGCTGAATTTTTAAATCTGTTTGAGGAAATCGAAAAAAACGGCGAAGTTGTGACTTTGGTCGGTCGGGTTTTGGCCATTCGTGTGCACGGCGGATTATCTTTTATACATATTGAGGACGGCAGTGAAAAAATGCAGTTGGTTTTTAAAAAAGATCATTTAGGCGAAGAGCATTACCAGGCTTTTAAAGACACGCTAGACATGGGTGATTTTGTCGAAGTTACTGGCCGCACTTTTACCACGCAAAAAGGTGAAAAATCTTTAGCTGCCGATAGTTATCGGGTCATTGCCAAATCACTTTTGCCAATGCCGGAAAAGTGGCACGGCTTGGTGGACCAAGAAATTCGTTATCGCCAACGCTATCTTGATTTGATGTCAAACGAAGAGGTGCGTCATATTTTCCGAATTCGCTCGGCTGTTCTTTCGGCTATGCGTAAATTTTTAGACGAACACGGTTACATGGAAGTGGAAACGCCTATTTTACAATCTATTCCCGGTGGCGCGGCCGCCAGGCCTTTTACCACCCACCACAACGCGCTTAATGCTGATTTGTATTTACGCATTGCTCCAGAGCTTTATCTGAAACGTTTGTTGGTCGGTGGTTTCGAGCGGGTGTACGAAGTCTCCCGATGTTTCAGAAACGAAGGTATCGATCACTCGCACAATCCAGAATTTACACAAATCGAAGGTTATGCCGCGTACATGGATTATCAGGAGCAAATGACTCTAATGGAAGAATTAATGCTTGTAGCCATTAAAGCGGCCGGTCGCGAGGTAAACGCCGTGCCATTTAAAGGACAGGTTTTGGATTTTTCCGCGCCCTGGACTCGTTTAACTTTCCGTGATGCCGTTTTAAAATTTACCTCAATTGATATTGAAGACTATCCCGACAAAGAATCTTTAACTAAAATAATGGAAGAAAAAAATCTTGAAGTTGATCCCGGGGCTTCGTACGGCACACTCCTCGACAATCTTTACAAACAAACGGTTCGCCCGGCCATTGTTCAACCGACTTATGTTTACGATTATCCGGCGGCCATTTCGCCACTGGTAAAACGTAAGGAAGGCGACCCGCGTTACATTGAAATGTTCCAGCTGGTTTACGGTGGTGGGGAAGAAAACATTAAAGCCTTTTCCGAACTTAACGATCCAATTGATCAAGAAGCGCGTTTTGACGAACAAACCGCAGCGCGGGCCACGGGTGATGAGGAAGCACAATTTTCCGACCCTGATTACGTCGTGGCCATGAAGCACGGCATGCCGCCCAATGGTGGTTTTGGGATTGGCATCGACCGTTTAATCGCCATGTTGACCGATGCCCCTAATTTAAAAGAAGTTATTTTATTTCCAACCCTGCGACCGGAAGAATAATAGAAGAATAAAAAAATCCGTGAAAGACCTCACGGATTTTTTGTCTGGTTTAATACCCGGAATTTTCGATTATTTTTTCCAATAAATCTCTTGGAGAAATTGACGGATCTTCGGCCAAACCTTGTTGGTATAAAACCGTTGATGGCGTTAGGGCAGGGAGGCTGTTAATTTCAATCAGTCGCAGATTACCGGTTCGTGTGTTCATAAAAGCGTCAATTCTTGCGTAATCTTTAAGGCCAATTTCAGCGGCCAGCTCTTCCATTGCGGTTTTAACCTTTTTTATCAACGCCGGTTTCATCAAACTAGCCGGCGGCGGCGTAATATTAACTCCTGTCCCGCCTTGGAATTTTTCTTCGACCGAAAGAACTTCGCCGTCGGCAATAGTTACACTGGGATTAAAAGCGTGAAATTTTCCGTTTTTTTCAATTACACCAACCGTTGTTTCTAACCAACCGGTCTTTTTGTAATGTTTTAGACGATTATTTTTTACTTTAAGAATATCGGTCTCGATAAAAGTTTCAAAAAGTAGATCTTCCGGCGTAACCGTCGGCATTTCAATAATCCCTGTTTGGTTTCTAAAAGTATTTTTAGGAATAGAAGCAGAACAATTCGCGAGAGCTTGTCGATATTTATCTAAATCATCACAAGAAAAAAGATGAACCACCCCGGTGGAGCAACCATCGGCTCGCGGTTTAACCACTAAAGTTTTGGCTTTCAGATCCTTTTTAAGCTGATGCCAGAAATTTTTTAATTCACCATTTTTGAGCAAGAGAAGATCAGAAGTTTTTATAAGTTTTTTAGGAATAGCCGAAATATTTTTTATGGGATTTTTATTAAGTTTTTCCGCGGTTTCCCATTTATCCATACATAATCTGGAAACAATCTCATTTGAACCGTTAAACTTAACGCCTTTCTCTGCCATAATTTTCTGCAAGCGACCGTCTTCACCGAAGGCGCCGTGTAAAGCATTAAAGACGAATTCCGATCCTTTAATAAAATTTTCTAAAGACATCTTTTGTGGCTCGCCAAAGCCTTCGTTTTCATTCATTTCAGATAAACCCAAACGCATTCGTGACCGTTCTTCAAAAGCTTTCAAACGACGTTTGGCCGCCTCATATTTTTCACAGTTTTCCGCGATTTCCTCGACCGTGTGGTTTAGGGCCAGTTGATAAGGTAGCCGCCAAACATTTCCTTTAGTGTCCCAAAGAAACGGTTGTGGCCGATATTTGTTCGAACCCCTTAGCTTCAACCAAACATTGGTGCCACTCATAAGCGAAACTTGTCGTTCCGAGGTTTGACCACCGAAAAGAACATTAATTTCTTTTTTGTTTGTTTTATTCTTATGACCGTCACTTTCGGGGAATTTGATATTTTGTCGCCGACAGGCACTGGAAAGAACATGCTGTAAAAATCCGGCGTGGGTTAGGCCAACCCGGGAAGATTGTTGAAAAACAAAACTGTTTTGTTCCATGCCACTGATTGGGTTAAAATCACAAAACCAAATTCGACCATCTGGTAAAACCCAACCGTCGAATCGACCAAAATCATGCATGCCGAAAAGAGCGAAAATCTGTTCAGCTTGGGCTTGAATTTTATCAATAGTTTTGTCATCAAATCTTGGCGGGCAATGATAAACGACTTGGCGAGTCGGTAAATATTTTTTTCTGAAATCAAAAATTTGATGTTTGGTGTAGTCGGTTTCAATTTCCGTCGGCGGCAAGGCCACGGGCAAGCCAAAACGATTTTCCAAAATAATTACGGTAAATTCCGTTCCCTGAGCAAATGGCTCAATGACCACCCGAGTGTCCATTCGTTTGGAAAAAAGATAAGTCGCTTTCTCTAAAGCTTCGGTTGGGGTGGAAACGGAGAAGACGCCGATGCTTGATCCACTCGTCGCTGGTTTAACTATTGCTCTAGTGATGGCATGATCATGGAAAAAATTATCAATTATCTTTTTGTGATCATTGTGAAAGATTTTTAAAACCGTCGAAGGTAGAGTAAAAAAACCGTGTTGACCAATGAATTGGTTGGAGGTGAATTTGTCAAAAGCCAGTTTACAGGCCGTGGAACCAGATCCGATGAAAGGTATTTTGTTTTTTTCCAAAAAAGCTTGCAATGTACCGTCTTCGCCAAATTGCCCGTGAATAACCGGAAACACCATGTCCGCCTCTCGAAGAAATTTAATTAAACCATCGTCGGTCATCGGTTTAGTTGTTTGCTGAAGTTTAAAATCGAAATCCGAGGGGGTATTACAATAAAGTTGGGCTTGAGAGATTTTATAGGCTTGCCGCGCGGTATTAAAGTAAATCGGAACAACCTCTATTTCCTTGCCGGACAGATGGTCAAGGACAGATCTGGCGGAATTTAGGGAAATACCTCGCTCCAAGGACGGCCCGCCGCAGAGGACAACCACTTTCATATTGATAAAAACAATTAAGTTAATTTATGCTTACTTTAGACGATTTTTGTCTTAGAAGTCAAATCAACTGTGGATATCAAGTAAAAGTTGCGAATTTTTAAGTTAAAAAATTTCACCACCTTTCCTATTGGCAAAATCCAAAAAAATCGTTAAAATAGGCAGGCGTATGTGGTTCAAGCGCCAAAAAGGACGCCGCAATTTTTTCCGCAAAGTTCAAACCGAGCCGTATCAGGCGCGTCGTTTTAAAAATCCATACTTTCAACAAGTCTCTAAAAAATCAAAATGGCCTTTTGCCATTGCCGGGATTGTTTTAGGCTTGACCATCGCCTTATTCAGTTTCTTCTTTACCGCGCCAATTTTTACCATCACCTCTGTTCGCGTTGAAGGGGCCGAAACCATCAATCCAAAAGAAATTCGCACGATTGTCGAAGACCATCTTAATTCTTCGGCATTTTTAATTTTCAAAAAGAACAATCGTTTTTTGTCAGACAAGGATGAAATAAAAGAAAAACTGGAAAAAGATTATTCCTTTTCCTCACTCGAAATAAAGAGGGAAGGGCATACCCTGGCAGTAATCTTAAAAGAAAAAGTTTCTTCATTCCTTTGGCAGTCTGGCGGTGTTTCGTATCTTTTAGATAATACCGGCGCGGTTATTCGAACCACTTTACCCGAAGAAACCACAAGTATCATGAACCCGCCATTGCTTTATGGTGCAACCAAAGACGGAAGTTTAATGCCAGAGCTCATAAAGATCCTAGTGTTTAAGGACCTGGCTGATAAACCAGTGGAAATTGGCCAAGTTGCCCTAACCGAAAATGAAGTAAAAAATATTCGTTCGTTTTTTGATGCCATGCTGGCCTCAGGTATTTCCATTGAAGCTTTTGAACTTAATCGTGATGTTGGGACCTGGTTTAAGGCAGTTACTCGCAATGGCTACGATATTTTATTGGATCCGGATGGTGATATTTTAAAACAAGCTGATAGCGTGCTTATAATTCTCCGTGAACAAATAAAGGATCCATCAGTCCTGGAATACATTGATGTTCGCTTCGGAGATCATGTATACTATAAATAACAATTTTTAAAAGTGGAGGAATATGAATCTTTTTCATTACTATCTTTCCAACATGTTCGTTGGTCTTTCCAAAGAACAAATCAGCTCTTTATCTGGCAAAATCTTAAGAGCCGATGATCAGTTGGAAAAAATCAAACAGTCTGGCAAACAAGGTTTTTTCGATTTACCTTTCGACAAGGTTGGTTTGAAGATTATCGAACAAAAAGCTAAGGCCGTACAAAAAAAATTCAAGCGGCTTATCGTTATTGGTATTGGCGGTTCGGACCTCGGAGCCCGAGCTATTTGGCAAGCTGTGCCTGGCGACAAAATGGAACTGATTTTTTTAAGCAATCCTGATCCTGACACCGTTGCCGCTGTTCTAAGTTTGCCGGCCAAGGAATGGAAAAAAACCGCCATCAACGTGGTTTCTAAATCAGGCTCAACACTTGAAACCATGATTAACTTCATGACTGTCCGTGAGCGTTTAATTCGCTCGGTTGGCTTAAAAAACCACGCGGCGCATATTTTTGTTACCACTGACAAAGGTAGTCAACTTGAAAGCTGGGCTAAAAAACAAGGTTACGATATTTTAGAACATCCAAAAAATGTCGGCGGACGTTTTTCAGTTCTTTCAGTGGTTGGTTTGTTTCCAGTGGCTTGCGGCGGTGTGCCGGTCGCCAAACTTTTGGCCGGCGCGCGAACAATCGAAATATTGGAACCAGCCAAATTCGCCGGTCTGCAATTCCTTCATTATCAAGTTGGAAAGACAATCAACGTCCTAATGCCTTATTCAGATCGTTTAGCTTGCTTTGCTGATTGGTATCGCCAACTGTGGGCCGAGTCACTCGGGAAAAATCAATTGGGGCCAACACCAGTGGCCGCCTTGGGGGCGATTGATCAACACTCGCAAATTCAGCTGTACAACGAAGGGCCAAATAACAAGACAATAACTTTCATAAAAGTTGAAAAGTTTGGAGCTCGTCTTAAAGTTCCCAAAGGCATGCCCGGGCTTGAATACGCCGCCGGAAAAAACTTTTCGGACATAATGCACGCCGGGCTTGAAGGAACAATTGGTGCCCTAACTAAAAATAAACGGCCCAGTGCCACTCTTTCCATTCACTCCGTTTCTCCTGAGGCCCTGGGTGCCTTATTTCAATTCTTCATGATTGCCACGGCCTATGCCGGGGAATTCTACGGCATCAATGCCTACAACCAACCGGGAGTGGAGGAAGGGAAGCGTTTGGCCAGGCTTCGCCTAGAAAAGAGCTAGACACCATTATATGCTATGAAAAAAATTAAGCTGCCAATAAGCGGCACAATTAAACCCACACCTGGTCAACCCGTATGCATAGGGGCAGCCAAGAAAAACCTCGAGGCTGCTCGCAAAAAAGGAGAAAAGCTGCTACATGAACTGACGGAATAAATTTTGACAAACACATCGCCTCCCTTTTTTAATAGCTATACATTTTACGACACAATGCTTTTTCTGTTCAAAGAAAGTGGGGCAGGCAACTTATTATTAATTGTCTGTCTTTTTTATTTTTTAGGACCACAGGGAAGCCGCTAGCAACAAAATCCGTCTAAGGATTAAAACTCGGATAAAACTTAAAAAACTTTTCCAAGACACTTAAAGATACCTTTGGAGGGTCGCGGGAAGCGTTTTGAGGGGGTCTAGCTACCTTATAAGAACCTTTAAGAAGGCCTCCAGAACCAGGGCTGAAAATGGATTATAAATTAAAGGTGTACTGATACCTCTAATTTCGTATAACGCATTATAGAGGCTTGGGTTTATGGCCTGAAAGGCTAGAAATGCCGGATATGCTGGAAAGGCTTTTATATTTTAAAGTAGCCAAAGCATTTCAGGCCTCTCCGGCCTCTCAAGCCCAAATAAACAATCAAGCGTCGTATAAGATATATTGTGCGACACATAATATTTCCTTTAGTCTTTGGGTCAGGGACTGCCCTACTTCATTAACTAGATCCTTGATTTTTTTGTTTGATAGTGATTAACTTTCTCTGCCCCAGCAACAACCGGGAGACCTCAAAATGCTCATCAGCGAAATCTTCTTTCTGATCATGTTCAACGTCAGCTTCGCGGCCGCGGGGTTCTGCCTTGCTCTCCTCGTCATCTGGTTCATCGAGTCGCTCTGCACCGGCCTTAAGGCCTATAACGTGGTAAGAATAAGGCCGTGGAGCCCCGTCACGGTGAGCCTGGCCGCGTCGTTGTTCGTCGGCTTTCTCTTCACCCCGCTCGAGCTGCCCGACAAGCAGCCGCCGGTCCTCATCCTCATGGGCTTCGGCGCATGTCTGGCTCTCTGCCAGAACTTCGGCAACTTCCTCGACGCCTTGCACGAGGAACAGCGGCGACATCGCTCGCCACCTGATCCGTAGTGCGGGTCATCTTACCCTTCCTTCCCCACCCCTCAACCGGGTGGTTTTTATTTTGTGTCGTAAAATTAAAACCACCCGGGAGGATGGCTTTAATTTTTATTTATTTTAAAATCCGGCCAACGAAGCAAAATTGGTAAAGTAAGACAGAAGCAGAATTGCTAATCCAATAACCCATGAAATTACTAAAATAGAAACAAAGGCCTTGATATTATCGTCATCGTTCATGACCGAAAGGATCATCCAAATGGAAAATCCGATAAAACCAATGAACGGCGCGAGAAAAAGAAACCAACCGATTATTTTGAGCCAAGACATATTTTGGGGGTTAAAGGGGTTTAAGGGGACGAAGAGGACGAAGGGGTTAAAGGGATTTTAATTATTTACCAAATAATCTAACGGATTGGTTGGAATGCCATCTTTGCGGACTTCAAAGTGTAAGTGTGGACCAGTAGAAAGACCGGCTCCGGGCATACCTGGGCGACCGCCGGAAAGACCAATCGCTTCACCCCGCGAAACAAACTGGTCGGCTTCAACCAAAATTTTTGATAAGTGCGCGTACAAAGTAGCTATACCATTTGCGTGAATAACCAAAACATAATTACCATACGAAACCCCTTGTCTGACCCAAGCAACATAGCCAGGGGCAGCAGAACCGACCGGTGTCCCGACAGGTATTGGCAAATCAATGCCAGGGTGCTCAAAAAGGTGACGGAATGGGTAAGTTGGATCATGAAAGGTAGCCGAAAGCCCCTTTGCCGGCACAAATGGCCATGACAAAACTGAACTGTCGCCAAGCGAATCGCCGGTTTTTAATTTTTCCTCAATGTCGTATTGCAAAGCGCTGATTTGGCGGTTGATGTATTGTTCTTCGGCCAATAAATCGTTTAAAATTTCTTGGAACTCGGCTTCCGAAGCCGCAGCCTGGGCAATAAGCGTGGTCTTGGCGTTCATTTGGTTTTCCAACAATAAAGATTTTTGTTCCAATTCTTTTTGAAGGTCTTCCAACGAAACTAGTCGCGCTTCCTGTTCTGATTTAAAAGATTGAAGAGAATTTTTTGTTGTCACAACCTCATCTAACGTTTGGTTAAGGTTTTCGTGAACAGTTTCCAAATTTTCCACACGACCAGAAAGATCGGAAAAAGAATCACTGCCAAGCAACCATTCCACAACCGAGGTGTCGTCAGTTGAACGGATTTCCCTTAAAACCGAGGCAATCATTTCCCTTTCCCGGGCCAGGGCACTTTCCGCTTCGACAATTTCGGTATCGGTTATGCGCATTTCGGCATCAAGATTGTTTATTTCTTCTGTCGAGGCTTCCATTTCCAGTTGCGTTTGGGCCACCCGGTTATCTAGAAGTTCGATTTCGTTACTTAATGTAATTTGTTTGGATTCGGCTTGGCTGATTTTAGTTTTATAAGCGTCGATTTGCGAATTGATTTGGTCAATTTTTAATTGACGCACGGAAATTTCGTCATTGATATCCTGAATTTCCACCACAGCATCCTCAGCAGAAACAAAAGCACCGCCCTGATTAAAAATCAAAGTGCTAATGACAAGAGCAAAAAATATTTTCCTCCAATTGCGCATATTAGGCGCTAAGAAGTTGAACGGCATGATTTAAACGATTGAGTGATTCCTCTTTACCCAAAACCCAAATTAACTCAAATGGGCTGGGTGAAGCCGCGGCCCCTGACAAAGCCGCGCGCAACGGCCAAAGAACGGCGCCGTTTTGTAAGTTGTTACTTACAATATACTCCCGAATGGCCGCTTCAATCAACTCGACCGAGGACAAATTTAATGTTTCAAACAACGGAATAATTTTTTTAAGCTGCTCTAATGCTTCTTCTCCGGCGAAGCCGGACCCGGCTCCGCCGGGCCTGCTGGATTTTTTCCAAATCAAAAGTTCAGCCGCATAATCAGGTAATTTTTGATACGAATCAACTTTTTCCACGATATCCGAAAGTAAAACCAAACGTTCACGTTCAACTGTACAGATTTTTTTGATCAGCTCGGGGGAAAAGGTCTTCCCTGCCTCGGCCAAATACGGCAAACAAAGGGTTGTCAACTCATCGACCGACGTCTTGTGGATATATTGGCTGTTCATCCAGTTAAGCTTCTCAACATCAAAGACAGCTCCGGCCTTATTCACTTTCTCAATGTCAAAAAGTTCAATAAATTCGGCCATGGAATAAATTTCCTGGTCAGCTTTGGGGTTAAAGCCACAAAGAGCCATGTAGTTATTTAGAGCCGCAGGTAGATATCCTTTTTTCAAAAAGTCTTCAACAGAAACATCACCCTGTCTTTTGGAAAGTTTCTTTTTGTCTTTATTCAAAACCTGGGGTAAGTGAGCAAAGAATGGGATTTCCCAACCCAGCGCTTTATATATCACCAAATGTTTTGGTGTTGATGGCAGCCATTCTTCAGCTCGAAAAGCATGAGTGATTTTCATGAAATGGTCATCAACCACCACGGCCAAGTGATAAGTCGGAAAACCATCTGATTTTAAGATAATCGGGTCATCAACTTCGGCGTTATCAAATTTTATATGACCACGAATCAAATCATCGAATTCCGAAGTCCCCTCGGGAATTCTTAAACGAATAACATATTTTTCACCGGCTGCTAATTTTGCTTGAATTTCTTCCGGAGTTAAACGAAGACAGGTCCGATCGTATTTCGGCGGAAGTTTGGCCAGAGCCAATTCTTTATGCATGGTTTCCAATCTTTCTTCACTGCAAAAACAATAATAAGCCGAGCCCCGTTCCACCAATAATTTGGCGTGTTCTTGATATAACGCCAGGCGGCTTGATTGGGTGTAAGGACCAAACTCGCCTTTTTCACCAAGTGTCCCGTCGTCTTTAATTATCGGACCCTCGTCATAATCAACGCCGACTTGGCCTAAAACTTTGATTAAATTTTCAACAGCTCCCGGCACATAACGACTTTGGTCAGTATCCTCAACTCTTAGAAGAAACTGGCCATGATGTTTTCTGGCAAAAAAATAACTGTACAAAGCCGAACGCAGTCCACCTATGTGAAGGTAACCGGTTGGCGAAGGGGCGAAGCGGGTGCGAATGACCATATTAATTTCTGAAAAAATTTTCGATTATTTTTTTAGCTTCTTCTAGGTTTTGATATCTTCCGATAAGCATTTTATCGTTTCCGTCAATCATGGGAGAAAGTTTCTTTTCACCAGTATCACGAAACAAACAAAGAGTTTTTTTGCCAAGTTCTTCGGCTTTCGCAACTTCGTAGCCAACTCCGAAACTGGGCGTCGTCACTTCGGCGACAACCACCTCAGATTCTTTTAGCCAATTCAAATCGCGATTATAAATAAGCTGCTCAAGTTTTTCTTTTTCCCCTTCATTTGTTAATAAGGGATCACCAACATGTTCGGTTAAAACAATACCAAAGCCTGTAAGAAATTGGATAATCTCTTGGTAAATCTGCATGTCACCCCGACCGCCCGTAATCGAACCGGCAAAATAGATTTTCATAATGATTATACAGATTTCAGTCCCCTAATTTTATCGTAAATCACGACAATTGGAAAGATTAAAACTGCTCGGGCAATGCGGCGCCATCTTTTGGGCTCAATTACTAGCCGCCACAACCATTCTAAGCCCATTTGTCGCATAAAACGCGGAGCGCGCGGCAATTGGCCGGAAATCATGTCAAAGGCTCCGCCCACACCAATAGCCAGACGAACTGATGGCAAGCGGGCTAAATTTTTAACAATAAATCTTTCCTGTTTTCCCTGCCCTAAGCCAACAGCTAAAATATTGGGAGAATTTTTATTGATTTCGGTCAACACTGTTTCACTCACTTCACCAGTGCTGGCTACTTGATTGGGATCGACGATTGAAATTTTTATTTGCGGATTTTTTTGTTTAAAAATTTCTGCGGCGGCCATGGCGTTTTTGGCTGAACCCAAAAGACACATAGTCACGGGAAGTTTGGCCAGATGTTCCAAAGTATCCACGCCAGTGTGGCGGTGTCTAAGATGACTGACCAATTTAAGTCCAAAACCATCGGGCAGCGAAAGGTCGGCCCGATTCAAAATATCAGCAAACTCTTTGTCGCGGCGCGCCAATAACAAAAACTCCGGATTAGGTGTGACAATTATCTTTTGTTCATTTCCACCAAGCCAAGACAAAAAAAGCTTTTCCAATTCTTGGTTGGAAAGATCGTGGAGATGGATATTTAAAATTTTTCGTTCGATCATAGAAAAACTTTTTTAAGCGGCGTCCGGGCACTAAAGGGCTTTACAGGGCGCTAAGGCTTTAAAGGGATTCTATCGGAAAAACCAATATTTAACAAATAAAAGAGGCGGCCGCTGGTGTGAACCAAACGGCCGCCAAAGCGGTGGGGATGACTAGTCCCCGCAGTAGTTCCAGAGCCCATCGGCGGGCTCGACGAAGTCGCGAACCATCTTCATGAGCTCCTGCCAGCGGGACATCTCGCCCTGCATGGAGTCGATGGCCTTCATGAGCCGCTGGCCGCTAGTGCCGGGGTAGTTTCCGGGCACATCCCAGAGCTCGGGGTTGTGGTCGTGCACCGAAGCAAAGACTCGGAGCTGCCAGGCCTTGCGAACTGCAGCGAGAGCACCACGCCAGTTGTTGCCGAAGCTCTCCATACGCTCCCGGAAAGACCTACCGTCGCCGAACGAGAAGAGCTTGTTGTCGGCCTCGATCTCTGGCCACTGGTCGAGGAAGAAGTTGAGCCACGCCTCAGTTTCACGCGGCGTGTGACGGCAGTGGTTGTCGAAGCCGCGGACGGCGTTCTCGACCATCTCCTTCCAGCCTTGATCGATACCGTCGTTGTTCAGAGCATCGTCGGGATCGGCGTACCGCCAGGTCTCGATCCGCATCATGTCGTCCTTTTTCGAATCCCGATCGAGGATCGAGAAGCGGACGAGAACGATGGGGCGGTCGGCTTCGGCGAACAGCTGGCCGGCGTCGTTGTAGTCGGCCTCGACGGCGTAGATGACGCCGCGGCCCGACCGGGCGAAGTCCAACCGCGACGCGGCCACGGACTCGTAGGCCGAGTTGCCGAAGGACTGACCATCGATGTCGCGCCAGATGGCGAAGCAGTCGCGCTCGCCACTGACCAGGCGGTACCACCAGCCCGGGTGCTTGGCCGTGCGCGGCGGCCCGTGGCGGTAGTACTTGCGCGCTCCGCCGACCAGCATGGCCACGTTATAGGCCATGTTGGGCTTGACCTCATCGCGCCCCCGCAGTGTCACCCACTCGGGGTTCCGCCTGCGTTCGCGGTGGTCGGTGGGTCGAAGGTAGTCGGTGGTGTTCGGCCAGCCGCAGTTGAGGGCGAAGCGGGGCGCGTAGAACTTGCGGCCGATCACCTCGGGCTTCAGGATGTCCTCGCGATCGCGCCGCTCCTGGTGCAGGCTGTTGAAGTAGGCACGGCCGGCTTCCGCGTTCGGGAAGCCCCAGCAGGGCTCGAGGAAGGCGATGGTGGCCGGTCCCTCGCGATCGAACACTGACGGCCCCTTGCCGTCATCGAAGGGTTCGACCACCGGAGGGGCAGCCGAAGTGCTCGGCTTGATGGGGGTACCGTGTTCATCCAGTCCCATCTTCTCGAGTGCCTGAACGATCCTTGCCATGACACAGCTCCCAGTCTCTCCTTGAAAGGTTTAAGGCTCATTGACGCGGTGGAGAGAAAACCGCGACAAGCGCATTAAAATATCATATTTTAGTCAAAATGTCAACACTAGCGACCAACCATATTTTCAGACTTCCTTTTCTACTCTTTTTATTTGACTTTTTTATTTTGGCACTCTATACTTATGAGTGCTAATTTTACTTTATGTTACCCAATAATTTTACCCACAAATCACAAGAAGCCTTACAACAGGCTCACGATATTGCCCTTGATAACGGCCAGCCGGCATTGGAGCCAATTCACCTTCTCGCTTCCCTTACCAGTCAAGACGAGGGTGCTGTCCGGGCAATTTTAGATAAAATTTTACCGGACCAAAAATCTTTTTTGGCCAAAGTTAATCACATTCTCGATGCCCTGCCGAAATCGGGTGATGTTTTAATGGGTGGCGGGGTTGGTCAGATCATGCTCTCACCAGGCATGGCTCATGTACTTAATGAATCCGGTAAGCGCGCCAAAATTTTTAAAGACGATTTTATTTCCACCGAACATTTATTTCTTGGCCTTATTGCCGACAAAGCCATTGCTCGTCTTTTGAATTCTTTTAGCATTACCGAGGAAGCGGTCATGCAAGCTCTTAAAGACATTCGCGGCACACAACGAGTCGATTCACCTGAACCGGAAGCACGTTATCAGGCTTTGGAAAAATACAGTCGCAATTTAACCGATGTGGCCAAGGCTGGAAAACTCGATCCGGTTATTGGTCGTGATGCCGAAATTCGTCGCGTCATGCAAGTTTTACTGCGTCGCACCAAAAATAATCCGGTTTTAATTGGTGAAGCCGGTGTGGGTAAAACAGCTATTGTCGAAGGCTTGGCCCAACGCATTGTGGCTGGCGATGTGCCCGAACTTTTGAAAGATAAAGAAATTGTCTCGCTTGATTTAGGTTCGCTTATTGCCGGAACAAAATTTCGCGGTGAATTCGAAGAACGTTTGAAAGCCGTTTTAAAAGAAGTGGAAAGTTCTGATGGTAAAATTATTCTTTTTATCGACGAGCTTCACACTATGATGGGCGCCGGTACTTCCGAAGGCAGTCCCCTCGACGCTAGCAACATGTTAAAACCAGCCTTGGCCCGCGGCACTTTGCGCACAGTTGGCGCGACTACGATCAAGGAATATCAAAAGCATGTGGAAAAAGATCAGGCTTTTGAACGTCGCTTTCAGCCAGTTTTGGTGGAAGAGCCTTCAGTTGAAGATGCTGTGGCTATTCTTCGCGGTATTAAAGAAAAATACGAACTTCATCATGGCGTACGCATTAGCGATCCGGCCATTGTTGCCGCGGCGAATTTGTCTAGCCGTTATGTAACCGATCGTTTTCTGCCGGACAAAGCCATTGATTTAATGGATGAAGCCGCTTCGGCCTTGCGTATGGAAATTGACTCCATGCCCGAGGATTTGGATTTGTTAAAACGCGATTTGATGCGTTTGGAAATTGAACGTAAGGCATTGGAAAAAGAAGAAGATAAAGGTTCCAAAAATCGTCTTAAGGAAATTGAAAAACAAATTGCCGACTTGCGCGAAAAAACCGATGCCTTAGAAGGTCGCTGGAAAAATGAAAAAGAAAAAATCGGCAATATCCATACTATCAAGAGCAAAATGGAATCATTAAAATCCGAAGCCGAACAAGCCGAACGCGGCGGTGATTTGGAAAAAGTTGCCGAAATTCGTTACGGTTTGATTCCGGCCGAAGAAAAGAAATTGAAGACCGCTGAAAAAGCTTTGACTTCACTGCAGCGTGAACGTGGTATTTTGAAGGAAGTTATTTCCGAGGAAGATATTGCCATGGTCGTTTCTCGCTGGACACATATTCCAGTGGCCAAAATGTTGGAATCGGAATTAAAAAAGTTGGCGCGCATGGAAGAGGAGTTAACCAAACGCGTGGTTGGACAAAAAGAAGCCATTACCGCGGTTTCCAATGCCTTGCGCCGTTCACGCGCCGGCATTAGTGAAGAAAACAAACCAATTGGCTCGTTCATCTTTTTGGGACCGACTGGTGTTGGTAAAACCGAGCTGGCCCGTGCCTTGGCTGAGTTTATGTTTAACGACGAATCGGCTTTGGTACGTCTCGACATGTCCGAGTACATGGAAAAACACGCGGTTTCCAAAATGATCGGTTCCCCGCCCGGCTATGTTGGTTACGATGAAGGTGGACAATTAACCGAAATCATTCGTCGCAAACCGTATTCAGTTATTCTTTTTGATGAAATTGAAAAAGCCCACCCCGATACTTTCAACATGCTGCTGCAAATTCTTGACGATGGTCGATTAACCGATGCCAAGGGTCGCAAGATTAATTTCAAAAACGCCGTCATTATTATGACCAGCAATGTTGGCTCTGATATTTTACAAAACAGCGGCAAAGAATTGGGTTCAATCGGTTTCTCTGATGGTTCGATCACGCGTAGCGGTGAGGATGCCGAAACCAAAGAGCGTTTAACCAATCTGTTAAAAGAACAATTCCGTCCGGAATTCCTAAACCGCGTTGACGAAATTATTACTTTTCATTCTTTGACGGAAACGGAAATCGCTGACATTGTTGAACTTCAACTAAAACGCGTGTCCGCTCGCTTAAAACGTGAAAAAGGCGTGGAGCTTACAGTTTCCGCGCCAGCCAAAAAACTTTTGGCTGAAAAGGGTTACGACCCGGCCTTTGGCGCCCGACCACTGAAACGCGTTATCCAAAGCATGATTCTAAATCCGTTAGCCATGAAAATTGTTAAAGGTGAAATTAAAGAGGGACAAGAAATAACCATTGGGGCAAGCGGTGACGAGGTAACAATAAAATAAATCCTGATCAAAAATAGAAGGGACTAGAAATAGTCTCTTTTATTGTTCTCTTGACAGAAATGAAGAAACAGCATAATCTTGTGAACCACTTGCTGTTTTCTGCCGCTAACCCATGGAGGAACGAAAGGAAATGTCCGGTCAGCCCGAACTGTCTTTCCCCCATCCTCGTGACGAGGCATTTCTTGCTGGCAACCTCCGAACCATCCAGGTGGAGGTCAAGAGCGATGCCGAAGCGATCGCAGTTTCGTGCCAGGCTGCCGGCTGCACGAACGGCATGGGGATCAACAACAAGCGCGTCAACCACGACACGGTCGTGGCCAGACGTGATGGCACGCGCCGTGTGGCGCAGTTCGCGATCTTCCTCTTCGAGCCTGGGGAGGTCACGCTGACCTTCTCGGCCGGAGGACGTGTCATCGAGCACGTCTACAGGGTCATCGACTGACCCATGTCGACCACGGCCACCCCTCGTGGACCCGAACTTCCGGGTCTTTTTCTTTTGTCCAAAAACCGCTATAATTCCCTGTGCCTATGAGAAATAACAACAAAAATAAAATCTTCGCTATTTTAGCGATTATTTCCCTCTTTTTTCCGTTTACTTCAAAAGCAACCTTTAACCCTAATTATTTAATTTCCGATGCTGAACTGACTAATTATGTCAGTATGGAAATGGGCGATATTCAAGGTTTTCTTGAAAAAGGATATTTGGCTGATTATAAAACAACCGATATCGATGGTCATACTCGCTATGCCGCGGATATAATTTGGCGGGCCGCGCAACGGAACGGTATCAACCCACAAGTTATTTTGGTCATGTTACAAAAGGAACAAAGTTTGGTGACTGACGACAATCCAAGCCAAGATCAACTTGATTGGGCTTTGGGTTATGGGGTGTGTGACAACTGTTCCCACAATAATCCAGACATTCAACGCTGGAAGGGTTTTGCTAAACAGGTCAATTCCACAACCCTACAAATTAACGAAGGATATTTAGCCGACCTGGCCGAAAATGGTGAAACGGTTATGGGTTTTGCCCCAGGTGTAGCCTGCACTATTGATGACACTTTGGTTGTGCCGGCCAACAACGCTACGGCTGCTTTGTACACCTACACTCCGCACCTTGAGGGAAACGAAAACTTCGCCGTTATTTGGCAAGCGTGGTTTGGTCTAAACTATCCAACCGGCACACTTTTACAAGACAACGAAAGTGGCGGGGTGTGGCTTATTAAATATGGCGAACGTCGACCAATTACTTCACGTGCCGCTCTGCTTTCTCGTTTCAACGAAGACATGATAATTGCGGTTGCCCCGAGCGTATTAGAAGCGTATCCGAAAGGCACGGCCATTTCTTTGCCTAACTATTCCCTTCTTCACGCTGAAGATGGAGCAATCTATTTATTAGTCGATGATTCCATTCGTCACATTGCTTCCATGGAAGCTTTTCGAACAATTGGTTTCAGCACCGACGATTTAGTCGAGGTAACAACAAGCGAACTGGCGGCTTATGAAATGGGCGAAACCATTGATGTTGATACGGTTTATCCGCAAGGCGCCTTAATTCAAAACGTTGATGGTGGTGTTTATTATGTTGAAGACGGAATCAAACACGCTATTTATTCCAAAGAAATTTTAACCGCCCGTTTTGGCAACAAAACAATTGTTCCAGCCAAAGTTGATGAACTGTGGTCGTACGATACCGGCGAGCCGGTAAAATTTGTCGATGGTACCTTGGTTGGTATAACCGGTTCACCTGATATTTTTCTGATCTCCGAAGGCGAACGCCGGCCCATTGTTAGCGAGGCAATTTTCCTTGGTTTTGGTTTCAAGTGGGAGAATGTAATTTGGACTAACGAAAAATCAGTAAACACCCATCCGCTTGGCGAAGATCTTGAAAGCATAAATTTTGATGAAAATCTTCAAGAAGCTTCAACTAATTAATTTTCTTTACTATGTTAGTTTTCGCGGCCCACGTTCCTCACACCCCTTTGCTTATACCAGCCATTGGGCGTGAAAACACCGAGGCCCTTAAAAAAACTGAGGAAGCTGTAAAAATTGTGGCCGAAGAATTATATGCCGCTCGGCCGGAAGTTATTATTGTTGTGGCCGAACACGGCAACCCTACACCAAATTCTTTCGCGATTAACTTAAACGATAAATATCAAACTGATTTAAGCGAATTTGGCGACTTGGCTACAAAAAATGAATACCTCTCCGAGTTGGCCGGCATTGATAATTTACAAAGATTTGTTCGGAGTTACCAGATTCCTTTCACTTTGTTTTCCGAATCCGCTTTTGGTCACGCTGTGGCCGTGCCGTTAATTAAACTTACGGAAAAATTGAAAAAGTTTACGGTTCTGCCGCTTTTTGCGGCCAGTGAGCTTTCGGCCAAAAAACATTTTGAATTGGGCCAACTGCTTCGGGAAAATATTTCTTCTTCCAACAAGCGCGTGGCCATAATTTCCGCCGGGGACTTATCCCATGCCCTTTCAAGCGACGCGCCGGCCGGCTTACGACCCGAAGGCGCGGAATTTGATGCCGCCGTTCGTCAGGCCGTAAACAACGTCACGGCTTCGGGCTTGTTGCAACTAGACGAACAAACCGTAATTAAAGCCGCCGAATGTGCGTACCGTCCAATTTTAATTACTCTGGGTTTACTTGGTGGGTTAAATGTTCGTTCGGAAGAATTGTGTTATGAAGCGCCGTTCGGTGTCGGTTATTTAACCGTTCAATTCCACTTATCTTAATGTGCAAATCGCGGAAATTTATCCCATCCAACGATTGCCGAGGAGGTTCTCGGCTTTTGATTATCTAGTGCCTGAAAAAATGAAACTTCGGCGCGGTTTTTTTGCCGTTATTCCTTGGCGCAACCAAAAAATAATCGGTGTGGTCAAAGAAATTCACGAAAGATTTTCCCCACGAACCGGTTTAAAAGAAGTCATCGAAGTTTTAAATATTCCTCCGTTTGATGAAGCTGAATTGGAACTCTACGAATGGCTGGGTAAGGACTTGGCCCAAAGTATTCCCTCGGTTTTAAACGCGGCCATTCCAACACGGCCAAAGCGAGCGGTTTCCCCGCTATCAATTGCCGCCTTGCCTTTAAAAATTCGCGCCTCCGAAGCGCCGGCTGTGCAACGCGTTTTACAAACAATTGAAAGCCAACGCAAGGCTTTTATTTCAGTACCTGATTTACCGCGCATGGCGGCTTTGGCCGCGGCTTTCCTTCACGCCCATCCAAAGGATCACATAGTTATTTTAACTCCGGGGGTGCGCGAGGTTGAAGCCTTGGCTCCTTATTTTATTGGTTTTAAAGCCTCGATTATAACCGGCAGTGAAACTGCCGGCCACCGTTTTGACGCCTGGGATAATTTTCGCCGCGGCAAAACGCGCGTTTTAATCGGCACGCGCCTCACCGCTCTACTTTTACCAGCCGTAGCTGACGCGATTTTTGTTTTTCGCTCCGGCCATGAAAGCCATAAATCATGGGATCGTAATCCGCGTTACGATGCTCGCGACATTGCTTTAAAATTTCAAAAGAAAACCGATTGTCGTTTGTACTTTTTAGACACCGCCCCGCGCGCCGATGACTTGGTTACTTTTAGTGAAGAGCAAATTTTTATTGAGCACCCGGAACCGCGACCGCTTTTTGTTAGTCTCAACGACGAACGCCCCATGTCCGAACACCCACTCATTTCCTGGACACTTGATGGAGCAATAAATGATTGTCTAAAAAATAACCGTCGCGTTTTGTGCTTTTATAATCGCAAGGGCAAAGCGACAATGTTGCGTTGTGCTGATTGCGGCCAAGGTTTTCTTTGTCCGGTTTGCCAAGGCGTTTTTACCGTCTATCCCACTTCCATTCGTTGCCACCATTGCGGCCGAGCTGAACCAATTCCCATAACTTGTCCAAAATGTAGCGGTGTTCGTCTAAACGAAAAAGGTTTCGGTAATCAAACTGTAAAACAAGCTTTAATAAAACAATTCCCCGAGGCCACGGTTTCACTTATTGATCAGGAACAGCAGGAAGATGAAAAAGCACAAATTCTTTTAACCACTTCGTTTTATTTAGAATCACAACGCGATTTTTTCGTCCGTGGTAATTTTGGTTTAATTGTTAATCTTGACGCTGATTTACCTTTACTTGATCCGGGTTTTCGCTCGTTTGAAAACGGCTTACGCAGTTTAGAAGACCTCCGTGGTCTGGCCATTCGCGAACAGGCTCTGTTTATCGCTCAAACCAGAAGTCCGGAAATTTTTTCCGCGTATTACGATAATCCGCTGGCCTGTCTTTACAAAGAACTTGAACTTCGCCGTTCCTATCAAGTTCCGCCATTTGTTCGCTGGATTCGTCTAAAAATTCGTGACCCCGAAGAGCTTCGAGCGGAAATGGAACTTAAAGGAGTAATCGAAACCATTAAAACACTAGTCGGAGTAACGGTTTTTCCTGTAGAATGTGAAAAAGGCCGCGGCTGCTCGGTTTCCATAGCTGTTGATCCATCGGCCATTACCGAGGTTTTAGAAAAACTTTCGGCTTTGCCGGACCGGGTTGTTATTGACACAAACGCTATTTCGTGATTAAATACTGTGCTTTTTAGTGTGTAGTATGTAGTATGTAGGCAAAAGTCCCCAATTAGATCTATTGCCTACCCACTACATACTACATACTCGAAACCCTCAATATGCTAACTATCCTCACCAATCCCAATCCAATTCTTCGCGATGTTTCAAAACCGGTCGAACCGGCCGAAATTTTGCGTCCCGCGTTTCAAAAATTTCTTGATGAGATGATTGAGACTATGGTCAAGGACGGCGTTGGCTTGGCCGCGCCACAAGTTGGTGTTGGCAAACGTTTTATTATCGTGCAAACCAAAAGTGGCCCCCAAGCTTTTATTAATCCAAAAATTTTCTCCACTTCTATTCGTAAAGTTTCCAGCGAAGAAGGATGTCTTTCCGTGCCTGGGGTCTGGGGTATTGTTAAACGCCACTCTAAAGTGAAAGTTAAGGCTCTTAATCGTTTGGGCGAAAAAGTTATCATAAAA
>Ga0172379_10001555_pt1 | contig 45124 bp, 52 predicted proteins | sample GrowelOW334metaG_FD_119756 | JGI IMG/M metagenome (GOLD analysis project Ga0172379, IMG submission 119756) | Groundwater microbial communities from an aquifer near a municipal landfill in Southern Ontario, Canada - Groundwater well OW334 metaG | ecosystem: Environmental > Aquatic > Deep...
ATTCGTCAAATTGAAGCCAAAGCTCTCGAAAAAATTCAACATACCGAAATCGTCAGCAAACTTCGCGATTATTAGAATTAGCGTATGAAGATTGTTTTGTCCGGCGGGGGGACACTGGGGCCGGTCGTGCCTCTTATTGCAATTGCCGAAAGTTACCGTGAATTCAATCCAGAAGTTAAATTTATTTGGATTGGTACTAAAACCGGACCAGAACGGGTTTTAGTTGAAAATAACGGAATACCGTTTTTGACAATCGGATCGGCAAAATGGCGACGCTATTTTTCACTTCTTAATATTATCGATTTATTCAAGCTTATTATCGCTTTCTTTCACGCGTTAGTTATTTTAATTCGTGAAAAACCGGATTTGTTAATTTCGGCCGGGGGATATGTAAGTGTACCGGTGCATTTTGCCGGAGCTTTCCTTGGTATGCCGGCCTGGGTTCATCAGCAAGATGCTCAAATCGGCCTCGCGAACAAACTCATGTTTAAATTGGCTTTCAAAACTACGGCGGCGCTCGCGGAAACAGCCGCAAAATTACCGCCAAAAAAAACTGAATGGATCGGCAACCCATCTCGAGATCTGCAAGTGTCCGATAAAAATGAAGCAAGAAATAAATTTGGTATTCCGGAAGGAAAACCGATAATATTTGCGCTTGGCGGGGGAACCGGTTCCGCGACTATTAATCAACTGGTGCTTTCCGCGATTCCGCAACTTCCCGAAGATTGGCACGTCATTCATTTGGTAGGGAAAGAACGACCGAAGGAATTATCCGAGCGGGCGGCGGGAATTTTTCCAAATTATCATGTTTATGATTTTTTTGTAAGTGAAATGAAAGACGCCTACGCAGTAGCCGATATTGTTGTTGCGCGCGCTGGGTTTTCTACCCTTACCGAATTAGCCGTTCTTAGTAAACCGGCAATAATTTTGCCGATGTTTGGTACACACCAAGAAGAGAATGCGAGAGTGTTTGCAAAGAACGGGGGAATAATAATGCTTGATAACGGCATAAACGGTTTGAGGCTCGCGCAAATGCTGAAAGAGCTTGTTCCTAAAAAACAATACTTAAAAGAATTAGGCGACAAACTTCACGATTTATTGCCCCAGACAGATCCTAAAAAAATAATTGAGATTATTGAACTGCTTACAAAAGAATATTAAAAAATAAAAAACCCGCCGATTAGGCGGGTTTTAAATTTAATTTCTTTTTGCTCTTTTATTTATTTCTTCACTCTTTTCCTTTGCTTCTCTAATTTTTTTTATCACTTCAACCGGTACACCGCGTCGTTCAGCTTCTTCTTTGTCAGCCTTGCTCCAATCGACATCGATATCAATATCTTCTGTTCCAAGGTCGAGATCAAATTCATGTCCGGTTGATTTAATTCTGTCTTCCGGTTTGATTGCTAAATCTTCGTCTGTTAATTCAATAATATCATTTGGTGTCTCTTTTGAAGCTCGAAATGAAGCATCAAGCGCAGATTTGTCGCGAGCTTTTATATCTTCAGGTCGATAACCTCGTTGGGTTTCTCTCATATAATATATGGTTAAAAGTACAAATAATTATACCACAAAAAAGCACTTTTGTCAATGTATTATAGCAGACATGGGTTTATTGAAAAGTCGAAAAATAGCTGAGTTATGCACAGATTTTCGTTGACGCGCAAGTCGTGAGGTGAGAAAATTGCAGCAAGTTTTTATACTAACCTTTTTTCGCCGAGGTGAATGATGAAAAAAAAATTTAATGATAAGTATTTGCTTGCGAGTCGGGAGGCCATCCGGGAAGAATATCGACAAACGATTATAAAACTTCAGAATAAATTGTTTCGCGACCGGGCATTGGATTTTATTACCAAAGAAGTGCAGAGACATAGTCTTTGCGTAATAGATCTGGTAGTCGCAGACTATCGAACGAAAATTTTTACTGCTCTCGCCAAAAGTTTGGGAGCAGGAGCCAAGTTCAAGTGTCTGAAAGCAAATTTGCGTCTCGATCAGGGACAAAAGATTTTGCATGTGCAAGAAATTGCTTTTAGCAAAAAATGCTTGGAAGAAGTACGGGAAAGAATCTTTACCCGTAAATTTGCTCCAAGCACGCCCCAGCTTGTTCCAATCTCAGTCTGCATTGTTTCATCAGCAACCGCCATCGAAATCGAGGGAACTCCAGTGGTTTCCATTAATCATGGGTGTCCCTGTTGCGGAACCAAAGTCTAAAAAAGGTACCTCTTTAACCCCTTCATCATGCAAATGGTGAGGGGGTGTATCTTTTTAATATTCCATGTTATAGTTTTGTTAGAAATATTGTTTGTTTATATATGAAATATACCGAGAAAATTCATCGTGCCATTAAGTTTGCCGCAAAAACTCATCAGCATTATCAGGATCAAAAACGAAAAGGTAAAGATATTCCATATATCACACATCCGCTCACGGTTGCGCTTATTTTAGCTTTGCACGAAGCTGATGAAGATGTTATTTGCGCGGGTATCCTTCATGACACGATAGAGGATAGTTCAGAAGATAAAAAAGTAACAGCGGAAATGCTAACAGAAAGATTTGGCAAAAATGTTTCAGATTTGGTGGTAAGTGTAACGGATAATAAACAATTAAAAAAAGAAGAGCGTAAGGCGGAAGTTTTAGAACGGTTAAAAACTTTTTCTCATGATTCTATCATGCTTAAATCCGCCGATGTTTTAAATAATATTGCCGAGATTTTAGATGACCATGGGCGATATGGCGATATAACTTTTAAAAGATTTAGCGAGTCAAAAGAAAAAACTATTGAAAAGTATCTAAAAATTATTTCTGTCCTTGTAGGGCGCTGGCCTGAAAGTCCGCTTAAAGATGAATTAGAAGCGCTGGCAAGTGAATTGAAAAAATTATGAAAAAAATAACGGCAATCATTGTATTTGCTTTTATATTTGTAGCGGGTTCGGTTTTGGCAGAAACAACTTCAACTGTAAAAGAACTTTCTGTTTCGCAAATAGCAAACCAGCTTAAAATATCTTCGCTTAAAGCGCGCGCTTACCCGGGCAGTGATTTTGTCGTTGTAAGTGAGTTAGATGCCTCTAGTACTTATTATCGCTATATTGTTTCCTATGAGTCTGATGGATTAAAGGAAAATGGTTTGCTAACTGTGCCAAAGGGTGAAAAGCCTATTGGTGGCTGGCCGGCGATTCTTTTTCTTCACGGCTATGTTCAACCCGAAGTATATACCACGGAAAAGCGCTACGCGGCCTATGTAGATTATTTTGCAAAAAAAGGTTATGTAGTTTTTAAACCAGATTATCGCGGGCACGCGGAGTCTGAGGGTGCTCCAGAGGGTGTGTATTATTCACCTGCGTACGCTATCGATGTTTTGAACGCGCTTTCAAGTCTAAAAAAATATCCCGATGTTAATGCAAAAAAAATCGGTTACTGGGCTCATTCAATGGGTGGAAATATAACTTTAAAAAATTTATTAGTAGATGGTAAAAGCATTAAAGCAGCAGTCATCTGGGGTGGGGTAGTAGCATCATACCGCGATATTATGTTCAATTGGCCGGATAATAATCCGAAAGCTGTATACAGACCTTCGCCAAAGGACATCTCAGTGAAGCAAGATTATCGCAAAAAGATTATCGCGAAATATGGCACACCAAAAACAAATCTTAGTTATTGGAAACTTGTCGATCCAACCTATTATATAAAAGACATAACTACACCGATTCAGCTTCACGCCGGTACAAAAGATCTGGATGTGCCGATTGATTTCTCGCGCGGATTTTATAATAAGATGAAATTGGCAAAAAAGAAGATAGAATTATATACCTATAAAAACGGCAATCATAATTTATCAGCTCCGAACTTTGACCTCGCAATGAAAAGATCAGTCGCGTTTTTTGATAAGTATTTGAAGTAGGTCGGGGGATTCTCGCGCGCTTTATCCGGGATTCTGCTTCGCCTCTCATTCGCTTCCGCTCATTCGGGCTAGCCACCGCCTCGCCGTCCTCGTCGCCAGCAAAGCTCCTCGGACATGGCTCCGGCGTTCTCACCCCATACGCGACCAAAGCAGTTTGGTCGCTCCTCCCACACAAATATAAAAACCGCATAAATGCGGCTTTTATATTTGTGGGTCGGATGGGATTCGAACCCATGACCTTCTCCTTAAAAGGGAGCTGCTCTACCAGCTGAGCTACCAACCCGTCTAAATAGACTTCAGACTTCGTACATGATATACTACTTTAGCATAAAAATCAAGTCCCAGGGTGGATAATTTTAATATATTTATGTTAAATCTCAAGTATTTTAAAAAGGTTCGCGAAGAATTGCTATCTTATGCGGAAAAGCGCCGCACCCTAATTAAGGCCTCGGGCGACGCCCAACACCTCGCTAAAAAGTGCATATTTGCCCTTCAGCGAGACGAAACTAAAGAAGCCAAAGAATGTCTCGATAAGTCTCTATCAATTCTCGATAGTTTGGTAAAAAAATACCACGGCGAAGAGGGGATTTTTGATGAAGGTGCTTTCCGGGCTGCTCTCGAGGAATATGTTGAAGCTAGATTGTTTACATCTTTTATTCAAGGCAAAGAGTTAGGGCAAATCGATGAGCTTCCTGTGGATTCAGATATGTTTATTAGCGGACTTTGCGATGTGCCAGGAGAAATAGTGCGCTACGCGATAAAATCTGCGACGGAAAGAAAATTTGAAATTGTAAAACATTGTTACGAAGTTTCCGAAGCGATTATCAATGAACTTATTGATATGGATTTGACCGGATATCATCGCCAGAAATTTGATCAGGCCAAACACGCATTAAATAAACTTCAACAAATTGTTTACGAGGTGAGTCTTAAGGCCTAGAGTGCTTTATGGAGCCGCTTATTAAAATGAGTAAAAAATTATTACATTGGCTAATTGCTTTTTTTGCATATTGGTTTTACAGCCGTCCCTCTCGAAAAATTATTGTTATCGGCGTTACCGGTACAAAAGGCAAATCGACCACCAGTCGTCTTGTTGCTTCGGTGTTAGAAAAAGGCGGTTTTAAGGTTGGACTTTTGTCGACTGTTGAGTTTCAGATTGGCGACAAGCATTGGTTTAATGATAAAAAAATGACCATGCTGGGCCGCGGACAGATTCAGAAAATGCTTCATGATATGGTTATGGCCGGCTGTACCCATGTCGTTGTCGAAACTTCTTCGGAGGGGATTTTACAATATCGGCATTATGGTTTGAATTATGATTTGTGCGTGTTTACAAATCTTGGTTCAGAGCACGCGGAGCGCCATGGCGGTTTTGAAAATTTACGAAATGATAAAGGTAAGATATTTGCATGTTTAAAAAAGGTTTGTCAAAAAAAACTTAATGGTGTAGTTGTTCCAAAAACCATTGTTGCAAACGGCGATGATAAAGAGGTTGATTATTTCCTTTCGTTTGGTGCCGATCGTAAATATATTTATGGTTTTACGGAAAAAACATTTAAAGATTCAGAGTCGGTGCTCGCAAAAAAAGTAGCAGACGAAGATCAGTCGTTTACAATCGGTGAAGAAAAATATACTCTGGGGTTAGTCGGCGATTTTAATGTTTATAATGGATTGGCAGCAGCGGTAGTCGGAAAAAGTTTTGGAATTAAATATGAATTAATTCGTGATGCCTTATTAGGCGTAAAACTTGTTCCCGGTCGAATGGAATTTATTGAAGCAGGCCAATCCTTTAAGGTGGTAGTAGATTATGCTCACGAATCAATGAGTTTAACAGCTTTGTTTAACAGCCTTAGAAAAATGACTTCGGGTAGGATAATTAGTGTTGTTGGTTCAGATGGAGGCGGACGTGATGTTCAAAAACGTAGCACAATGGGAAATATTGCCGGAAAAATGACTGACATTGTAATTATTACGGATGTAAATTGTTATGATGAAAACCCGGCCGAAATCGCTGAGATGCTTGCAGAAGGAGCAAGGGCAGCCGGAAAACACGATAAAATTGATTTGTTTATTGAACTAGATCGAAAAACTGCAATACAAACCGCATTTCGAATTGCTACTGTTGGTGATACGGTTGCTATCACTGCCAAAGGCACGGAACCATATATTGGTATTGCGAACGGAAAAAAGATCCCTTGGGACGATCGTGAAGTTGCAAAAAAATTATTAGCAGAATTATTATGACTAGAATAAAAAATTTGCCGCTTCGAAATGGGGAGTTAGTTGTCGAAATAATAAAACCCGCCATGGTCCATAGTTTTTTTCGAATTGGTATTGGTTTAGTTATTTTGCTTGTTAATTCATTTTTTACTTTTTGGTTTTGGCAAAAAGGACTTGAGGGTCAAATTTTTTATGGTGCTGTTTGGGCTCTAGGTTTATATTTAGTTTTATATGGAGCATTATTTAATCGTTCGAATTATTTGGTAGTAACTAACGAAAGAATTTTTGATATTCAAAGAGAATCACTATTTTCCGAAACTTTAGCAACGCTTAATTTTACCGATTTAGTTGATGTGGTGGTAATAAAAAAAGGTTTTTTGCCGACAATTTTAAATTATGGCTTAATCACTTTACACCCGAGAGACGGTAAATTTACCTTTGAAATCGAAAAAGTTCCCAAGCCCGGCCGCGTTCAAAATTTACTGTTTGAGCGTCGAGAGGCAGCTAACCGAAATAATCAGTATATAAATAATTCAGCTTTGCTCAAACAAGTCTTAAAAATAGTTCCGGACCTGAGTGAAGCTGAGCTTACTATGCTTTACCAGCGTGTAAACAGTCAGCTTAAAAAAATTGCCGATGAAGGTGTAAAAGAAGATTTGGAAATGATATAATAATAGTGGCTATTCCTATGGAACAGCAAAAAGGAGCAACAAAGAAATTTTTAAAATCTCGCTGGTTTTTAATCGGTGGGTCGTTGTTTTTTGCGCTTCTTGCATATTTTTTTGCTCAAAAATATTACCAAAATTATATTTTACGGGTTGAAATAAATCACATGCTAGAAGAGGCGCAAAAAGTTGAAAACACCAATGCCGAACTGAAAGCAATTCTTGAAAAAGTAAAATCGCCTGCTTATGCTGAACAAATCGGCCGGACAAATTTTGGTTTAATAAAGCCCGGTGAAAATCAGGTTATTGTTATCGGTGGGGCGTCTAAAAAGGATGGACAAACAAATTCCTCTATGTTAGAATCAATTAGAATTTCCAACCCACGTCAGTGGTGGAATTACTTTTTTAACAGTAATTAATTTCAAATATTTATGACAAACATGCCAGAGGTGGAAAAACAACCAGTCGTCGAAAAGGAAGCTGCCAAAAAAATAAATGTGACTAAAAAGGTATTTTTATTCGGTTTTTTTGGTTTTCTTGGTTTGATTTTAATAGCTTCGGTCGGAACAGGAATTTATCGTGTTTACGCTAAATCCGCGAGTGATAAATTTTCTGTTGCAGTAGCAACAGTTTTGCGCCTGCCGGTTGCCAAGGTAAACGGCCAAACAATTTTGTTTAGTGATTATTTTGATGATTTAAGCGCGATTAAAGCAATGAGAAGTTTTGACGCGAAATCCAACGGACCAGCTGCAAGCCTAACGGATGAAAATTTATCTGATCAAGTATTGTTCAGACAAGTTAATAATGTTCTTATTAAAGAAATGGCTGCTAAGTTTGGCGTAAAAGTAGAACAGGCCGACATTGATAGTGTAAAAAAAGATATTCTAATACAGCAATTTGGTGACCTTACGAAAGCTGAGGCGGCAATAAAAGAAAGATACGGTTGGACACTCGCGCAGTTTGAAAAGAAAGTAATTGGTCAATATATATTGCAGAATAAATTAGCAAAAATTATCGCTTCTGATACGGTAGCTCGAGAAAAGATTCGCGTTGAAGCTCAAGGTGTTCTTGATCAGATAAAAGGCGGAGCAGATTTTGTCGCTATGGCGGCAAAATACGGTTCCGATGGTACTGCTCAAAAAGGCGGGGATCTTGGTTGGTTTGCAAAAGGGGATATGGTTCCGGAATTTGAAACTGCCGCCTTTGCTTTAAAAAAGGGCGAGTTATCACCAGTTCTAGTTGAAACTCAATATGGATATCATGTAGTTCAAACTATGGATAAGAAAACTGAAAAGGTAAAAGATGAATCCGGCAAAAATGTAAACAAGGAGCAAGTTATAGCGAGACACATATTGTTCGCTTTTCCATCGCTTGATAAGATTCTTAGTGATGCTATAAAGAAAGCGACCATCCATGTTTATGGAAAGATAAACAACCCGTTCAAAGTATTGACAGAAACGCCGGCGAGTGAAACAAATTAAGACTAAAGGCGGCTAACAGCCGCCTTTTTTAAAAATGCGGGTATAGTATAATGGTAATATGTGTCCTTCCCAAGGATAAGCCACGGGTTCGATTCCCGTTACCCGCTCAAAGCAACAGCCGCAAGGCTGTTTTTGCTTATCTTAGCCAAATATAAGCCAATATTTATGATTAACTATTGACAAAAGGGTCTATTTATGATATACTCTTCAGTTGTGAAAATTATTGATATCCTTTTGGATATTTTTTTTATGACTGAAAATTATGAATATTTATCAGACCAACAAACAAATTATCAATCTTGTCCTATTCGCAGTTTTTGCTGTGATTGGCGTCGTTCTAAACCCAGCTTACGCGTCTGCAAAAATGCTATCTTTGGCATATTTGGATGTATTTCAAGTGGTTAATTTTTCAACCAAGGAAACATCAATCGCTTATGTTGGTTTTGAAACAACCACTACAGAGGAAGTTGATGTTGAGAAACAGGATAAAATTAACCGTTTAGATTCCTTTTTCGCCAAGCGCGATATGCCGCTTGCCGGTTATGGTGCTAAGTTTGTCGAAATTGCGGAAAAGTGTGATATAGATTGGCGCCTTCTTCCAGCTATTGGTGTTCGTGAATCATCTGGTGGAAAACACTTAAGAAATAATAATCCATTTGGTTGGGGATCAGCCAATATTAAATTCAATGACTTTAATGATGCGATTGAAAATGTCAGCGATCACTTGTGTGGGTTAAGAGAATCTACCGCAAAATATTATAAAGATAAAACTCAAGCTCAAAAGTTGTGGTATTATAACGGTTCGGTATTGCCGAGTTATCCAAAAGAAGTGGTTGAGATAATGGAGATGATGTAAAGAAATTAAAAAACCCGCAAATTCGCGGGTTTTTATATTGACAAAGCAGTGTTTAAAGACTATGATATTTCCACCAAAAACGCCGAGATAGCTCAGTTGGTAGAGCAGCGGTATCGTAAACCGCAGGTCGTGGGTTCAAGTCCCATTCTCGGCTCACACATATAAGAATCACTCACTATGGGACTTTCACTGCTCGACTCACAAACATAAAAATCACTCCTATTCTGAGTGGTTTTTTATTTTATCCCCAAAAATATTCATTGTCTGGTCAGGATGTGCTATAATAAGAAAACAAAATTATGATTAGTCTTTACGGAGTTTCAAAATATTACAATCAAAATTCGCCAGTTTTGAAAGATGTCAATCTTAGAATTAAACCTGGTGAATTTGTTTCGATTGTTGGTCAAAGCGGCGCGGGTAAAACAACCCTCGTTCGTCTTCTTATAGCTGAAGAAAAGCCTTCTAAAGGTAAAATTGAGCTTGGAAACTGGGATATTACAAAAATATCTTCCAGCGTCGTTCCATATCTTCGCCGACAAATCGGAGTCATTTTTCAGGATTTTAAATTATTACCTAAGAAGACTGTTTTTGAAAATGTTGCGTTTGCTCTTGAGGTATCAGGCGCGACTGGAAGTAGAATAAGGCAAATAGTACCGCAAGTTTTGCATTTGGTTGGTCTTGGAAATAAGTTTGAAAGATATCCCGATCAGCTTTCCGGCGGAGAGCAGCAACGAGTGGTGATTGCGAGATCGCTTGTGCACAGACCTAAAGTTATTATTGCTGATGAACCGACTGGAAATTTAGATTCAATTAATACGGATGAAATTATTGAGATTTTGAAAAAAATTAATGAGTTTGGAACGACGATTGTATTGGTAACTCACAATCGCGAAGTTGTAAACAAACTGCGCCGCCGTGTTATTACTCTCGCAGATGGCATGATCATTAACGATGATTCAGAAGGAAAATATATTTTATAATATGCGTTCACTTTATCGAATTGCAAAATTTGCCTTACAAGATATTGGACGAAATTTTGGGCTTTCTTTCATGACGGTATTTATTTTGGTTTTGATGTTGTTGTCGGTAAATACTTTATGGTCGCTTGATATTATTACCAAACAGGCACTACAACTCGTTCGTGATCAAGTTACAATCAGTTTTTATCTCGCGCCCACTGTTACAGAACAGCAAGTTAAAGAATTAAAATCTTATGTCGCGACTTTTCCGGAAGTAACTTCACTTAAATTAGTTTCGAAAGAAGAAGTTTTAAAAACATTTCAAGACCGCCATCGTTTGAGTCCGGAAGTTTTGGAGGCGCTCGATGAACTTGGTGGCAACCCGTTTGGACCAACTATAACAATTCGTACTAAAGAACCCGGCGATTATCGTAAAATTATTGATGCTTTAAGTGTTCCAGAGTATGAACCGATTATTGAAAATAAAAGTTTTGATGGAAATGAATCCGCATTGGATCGAATCCAGCTTATCACCAGCAGAATCGAACGTGTTGGCCTAGGTTTGTCTCTGCTCTTTGCTGTGATAGCCTTTTTCATCATTTTTAACACGATTCGGGCCGCCATCCAAAGCCAGAAGGTGGAAATTAGCATCAAGCGCTTGGTAGGCGCAAATAATTTGTTTATTAGGGGCCCATACTTATTAGAAGCGGCTATTTATGCTTTGGTTAGCACTGCTATTACAATTGTGATTGTTTTTACTTCATTACATTGGTTGGATCAGTATATCAGCATTGTTTTTGCTAACGGCTTCTCCTTGACAAATTACTACCAGTCGAATATGCTGTACCTGTTCGGAATTCAAGCTTTGGCCGTTTTGGTCCTGACCAATCTTTCAAGTGGTCTTGCCATGCGACGACAACTGAAGGTTTAATTCCGGGATCGCCCGCCTGCAACGCTATGCGTAGCATTGCGGGCAGGTCTAATGGCTGTACAATCCGGGATCGTCTAATGGTAGGACATCGGCCTTTGAAGCCGAGTATCTTGGTTCGAATCCAAGTCCCGGAACAAAGGCACAGAAACACCCGTTTGCGGTGTTTTTTTGTATTAATTATGATATAATTAGAGTGTTATGAACAAGATACAAGTTAAATCAAACGGTAAATCATTTTCTGTTTATATTCGAGATGATGCGGACGAAAGTGTCGCGGCGGAGATTTTTGATAAACACGAATACCGGATTGCTGACGATATTATCAAAAGCGCCACTGACCCAATCATTGATATCGGTAGTCATGCCGGTTTTTTTTCTTTGTACGTTCGTACTTTAAACGAAAATGTGCCAATTCTTGCTATCGAGCCGGAACCAAATAATATTGATCAGCTGAGCAGGCATTTAAAAGAAAATAATATTAAATCCATTAAAGTTGTTGCTGGGGCCGTTGCTGCGGACGCGGGCCGGCGGCATCTGGTGGTTTCCAAGGATAGTCATAATCATTATCTGCTCAACCGAGAGGATGTTAAAACGCAGAATAGCACTATAGTTAACACCTGGTCGTTGCCTGAACTTCTTAAAAAGAGTATAATTGACAATGTTAGTCTGGTTAAAATGGATATTGAGGGAGGGGAATACGAAGTGTTTGAAGGATTAAAGATAGAAGATCTTGCTAAAATAAAAGCATTTATAATTGAGTACCATTTGGATGGTGGAAAAAAGTATCAAGTAATAGAAAATAATCTTAGAGTAAATGGTTTTGGTGTTCAAATTATGCCATCGAAATTTGATAAAAAAATGGGATTTATTTTTGCTGTAAATAAACGAAAATAGTCGATATTAATATATGGGCTGCGCCGCATATATTCTCATTCACTCGGAAATGTATAAATAAATTTAATCATTTCACTCATTCATTTCGAATATGGATCACAAAGCTTGGGTCGTTGCTGTAGATATGGGGTATGGCCATCAACGGGCTGCCTATCCTTTACGCGAATTATCTCCAAATGGCAAAGTGTTGATTGCGAATAATTATGCCGGAATTCCGCGTCGCGATCATCGTATCTGGAATAGTGGACGTCGAACTTATGAATTTTTTTCTCGCACCACCGGCATTCCAATTATTGGGAAATATATTTGGAATGCTTTCGACAAGCTTCAATCAATTGATCAATTTTATCCTCGCCGTGATTTGTCATGGCCTTCCATTCAGGTTAGACAAGAATACTCGCTGATTCGCACCGGTTTTGGAAAAGATTTAATAAAACAATTAAATACCGAAGACATTCCGCTCATTACCACCTTTTTTACGGTGGCTTTTATGGCGGAAGAGCACAAATTTAAAAATGATATTTACGTTGTTATTTGCGACAGTGATATTAGCCGGGCTTGGGTTGCGCTTAATCCTGCTAAAAGCCGCATTAAGTATTTGGCCCCATGTCGCCGGGTAGTAGAACGTCTCAAATTGTACGGAGTAAAAGATCAAAATATTTTCTTGACGGGTTTTCCATTGCCGAGCGAAAATATTGGTTTGAATTTCGCTGATTTAAAATCTGATCTTTCTGATCGGGTAATCAATTTAGATCCGGAACATCGTTATCGGTCCAAATATGGTGATACAATTAAAAGATTCTTGCCGGGAATTCAGCCTAATTCGCCAAGTCGCCGTCCGCTTACGGTTACATTTGGTGTCGGGGGAGCCGGTGCCCAAAGAAATATTGCTCATGATATTTTAATGAGTCTTCGAGAAAAAATTACCAAAGAAGAAGTTTGTTTTAATTTGGTTGCGGGCAGCCGAAATGATGTTTATAGCTATTTTAAAAAAGCTATTATTGATTCACGGCTAATTAAAAATTTCGGAAGAAATTTAAATATAATTTTTGCGCCTCACAAAGAAGATTATTTTAAGCTTTTTAATAATGCCCTTAGAACTACTGATGTCTTGTGGACCAAACCAAGTGAGTTGGTTTTCTATTCCGGTTTAGGTTTGCCGATAATTATGGCACCTTCGGTTGGTTCGCAGGAAGATTACAATCGTACTTGGTTAAAAACAATTGGTGCTGGCATATCTCAAAATAATCCAAAATATACCAGTGAATGGTTGTTTGATTGGGTTAAGTCTGGCTGGCTCGCCGAAGCAGCTGTGGCGGGTTTTTTGGACGGTCGGCAATTTGGCGTTAAAAACATCGAAGACGTTTTATTTAAAGGGGTAATTGATCCTTCGGCAGATGATGAATTGTTGTAATAATTAAAGTCCATTACAGTTATTTATATTAAAAAACCCGTTATAAAACGGGTTTTTTAATTTCGTAATTATTTGCTGTATTGAAAATATATATTTGTTCCGTTTACACCTTCGGTAGTTGACCTTAGAATTCCAGTTCCTTTGCCGACATCTGGAAAGTTCAGATCGGGGATTGTTATTTTTTCATCTTTATTTTCGAGATTTGCATATAGAATACAGCGGTCAGAATTTAAAATTTTATAATGATAATTTGTTTTGCTTTCGGTTCCGCTTTTTGGGTCAACCGGAAGTTTAAACATTGTGGCTAGTTGTGGATTTTTACTTTTGATTTCCGAAACTAAATCTGCTAAATCATAATCACCAGGGCCGGCATTTGGAATAAAACAACTCGAAGCGGAAAAAAATCTGCCAATTTGTGATAACTCGGCTTTTCTTTTGGTGTCGCGCGTCTTTATTCTCGCACCATTCGTTGCTACGGTGACAATCGTCGTTAGGATTCCGATAATACCGATAACCACGAGAAGTTCTATTAATGTAAATCCCTGTTTTACTTTGATTGGCATATTTTTTCGCTAAAATGCGGTTATTTTAAAAATTCATTCACCATTTATGCACCTTTAATTATATTTACTATTGACCTAGTACTTTATTGGGTATGTAATTAGAATAGCCAGCGCGACCTGACAGAAATGGGTGTACTTTTTAAGATTACTATGAAGCTTGCTTGAAAGCAAGCAGCGAATATTATTTTATTTATTAAACTAATGTTCAAACATATGTTGTGGACCATAGCGGTTATATTATTAGTTCTTTGGCTGTTAGGACTTGTAACTTCCTATACGCTCGGGGGCTATATCCATGTTCTACTCATAATAGCTATTATCGTAGTGATTGTAAGATTGCTTCAGGGTAAAAAAATAATATAGTTAAAATGTTTTAATTTTGAAGTCTTTAAAACTTCATCATAAAATATATAAAAGACGGACTAGATCCGTCTTTTTAATTTGCTCCCAGGGTCGGATTCGAACCGACGACCAATTGGTTAACAGCCAACTGCGCTACCGCTGCGCTACCTGGGAATATATTTGTATATAGAGTCTATGTTTTTTATGACATTTTGTCAATAATAAATGTTGTGATATTTATAGCTTATCTTGAAATATTTAGCTTATTGTGATAACATTTTTAAGCTCTACTAAAGCAGCATGGACCTAATAGTAGAGGAAAGGGCGGATACACATGTCTCACGCAGGCAGGATGGGCAATCAGCGCTTCGGATATCACCCCAAGCTGGTGACACCCGACGGGGCGACTCTCGAACACGACGTCGGCGGAGCTGTCGATCGTTTCAGCGGGAAGGACCAAAAGTCCCAGCCCGTACCACCCCTCTCCAAGGAGGACAACAACGCCGCTTAGCGGCAAACCCATGCACCACCAGGGCGCCTCTTCGGAGGCGCCCTATATATTTTCGGGGTTGCGCAAATGCATTCAGTCTGTTACGATAAAAATATAATTATTAATTCCACTAATATGGAAAATTTATTAAATTACCGGCAGCCGCTAATTGGCGGAAGCGTGCCAGGAAGTACTTTTGAGGCTTTTGTTGGCGGGGAAATCAAAAAGATTAGTCTTAATGACTATCATAAAAAGTGGGTTGTATTATTTTTCTATCCAGCAGATTTTACTTTTGTTTGTCCCACCGAGCTTTCTGATCTCGCGGATCTATATCCGGATTTTCAAAAAGAAGGCGCAGAAGTAATGAGTGTCAGCACCGATACTGCTTTCGTGCATAAGGCTTGGCACGATCATTCACCCTCAATTAGTAAGATTAATTTTCCGATGCTCGCCGATCCAACTGGTGCTTTATGCCAGGCGCTTGGAATATATATTCCTCAAGAAGGTCTATCGCTTCGAGGAAGTTTTATCATTGATCCGGATGGGATTATTCAAGCTTATGAAGTGCATGCAAATAATATCGGTAGAAATCCGCGGGAACTGCTTCGCAAGCTTCAAGCAGCAAAATTTGTTCGGGAGCATGGCGGAGAAGCCTGTCCGGTAAACTGGAAACCAGGCGACAAAACACTCACACCTTCCACAGAATTAGTTGGGAAATTATAACCGAATAAATATATGAAAGGTTTTAATGCAAATATCGAGAAACTTACCCTCGATAATGCAAATTTTCGAAAGGTTTTGTATACTTCAAAACATGCGCAATTAGTTGTGATGAATATTGCCGCTAATTCTGAGATTGGAATGGAAACTCATACCGACAATGATCAATTTTTCCGATTTGAAAGCGGACAAGGAAAAGTTATAATTGATGGGGTAGAATCTTTGGTGACTGATGGTTCGGCGGTAATTATTCCCTCCGGATCAAAACACAATGTTATTAACACATCATCAAGTGAGCCGCTTAAATTATATACGATTTATTCTCCGGCTCATCACCGTGATGGAGTAGTACACGCGACAAAATCAATTGCAGAAAGCGATCATGAAGAATTTGATGGGAAAACAACTGAATAATTTTATGAATGAGTTAAAAATAGAAGTAATAAAAGAAGGAGCAGGGGAGAAGGCGCAAAACGGAAAAAGTGTTCGTGTTCACTATACCGGCACTTTTGAAGATGGAAAAAAATTTGATTCTAGCGTTGACCGAGATGAACCATTTGAATTTGTGCTAGGTTCGGGAATGGTCATAAAAGGCTGGGATTTGGGGGTAGTAGGCATGAAAGTTGGCGAAAAGCGCAAATTAACCGTGCCATATAATTTAGCCTATGGCGAAGAACAGTATGGTCCAATTCCTGCAAAATCTACTTTATTTTTTGAAGTGGAGTTATTAGGTATTAATTAATAATATTTTATGGTGGAAAAAAAAGGTGCGGAAGGTCAACCGCTTTTTGACTGGGCAAAAAATGAACAAGAAAAAGAGCTTGAAAAAAAACGCGAACTAGAACGTGAGGAAAATAACGAAGAAGAAAAAAAATTACACCGGTATGGTCGCGATGTAGAGAGTGTAAGCACTGAGGTTTCTAAACCTAAAAAAATTGAGACCAATGCGGAATTTGTGGAAAAAGAAATTGCGCACAAGGAAGCATTAAAAGAGGATTTGCACCGGACATTGGAAAGAGGTATGGCGAGACTCCGAAAAATAACCGGCAAAAAAGAAAAAAAATAATTATTATAAATCTTACTAAAACCCCTCAGAAGAGGGGTTTTAGTTATGCACCATTTGTGCACTTGTCGAAGCTTCTAGTGGTGCTATAGTTAGTATATAGACGAGTAGAAACAATATAGTTGAGGGTGAAAATCAGTGTATAAAAGAGGAAAAAACGTTCGGTATTTAGGCTCTACCTAAAATCGGATATTGGTATAATAGGAAGCAGCTAGAATATTACGAACTGATTATCCTCATTATACATTTATTTCCCCCCCTCAATTAACGGCTTTGGCCGTTTTTTTATTGCAATTTTGAAAATTAGATTATATAATTATATTGTTTTAATATAATCGATATGAAATTTTTAAATGAATTTAAAACATTTGTAATGAGAGGGAATGTTATTGATCTTGCGGTTGGTGTGGTAATTGGAGGTGCTTTCGGTAAAATAGTTACTTCAATAGTGGGTGACATAGTTATGCCGCCGCTTGGGTTATTAATTAGCAATGTAAATTTTAAGGATTTAAAGTGGGTGATGACTAAAGCCGCCGATGGTACACCGCTCGCATCTATAAATTATGGAGTATTTATCCAAAATGTTATTGAATTCATAATTATTGCCGCGGTAATTTTTATTATGATTAAGCTGATAAATAAATTGCAAAAACAAAAAGAAGCGGCACCGACCGTACCGCCACCGCCAACCAAAGAAGAATTATTACTTACCGAGATTAGAGATTTGCTAAAAAAATAGCCTTTTTAAGCCGACAAATTACATTGTCGGCTTTTTTTATACAAGGGTTTGTCCACCAAATTAAAAAATGGTATAATGTATAACATGGAGAAAGGAGACATTAAAAAATTAAAAACCTTTTTTAGCCCCTCAACTATCGCCGTAGTCGGCGCGTCCGCAGATGAAAAAAAGATCGGAAATATTGTTGTAAAGAATCTTGATAAATTTGGATTTAAAGGAGAGGTTTATTTGGTTAATCCACACCTTCCTGATGTTAATGGACATCAGGTTTTTGCATCTTATACAGAAATTCCTGTAATACCCGATGTTGCAGTATTAACTACTCCCGCTGAAACAATTGCTGGCTTAATTCGAGAGATTGGTGAAAAGGGAACTAAAAATATTGTTGTTTTGGCAGCTGGATTTAAAGAAATTGGCGTGAGTGGTGCGGAACTTGAAAATGAGCTCGTGACAATTGCAAAAGAATTTAAGATTAATATACTCGGTCCTAATTGTCTTGGTTATTTAAGTACTGCGTCTCAGGTCAATGCGACTTTTGGAATGGTAGCAAAAGAAACCGGTAACGTTCGGTTTATTTCTCAATCCGGCGCAATCGCCACCAGTATGTTTGATTGGGCGGCGGCAAACTCGATTGGGTTTGATGAATTTGTAACAATCGGAAATAAAGCCGGGCTAACTGAAAATAGTTTTTTGGATTATTGGCAATTGAACAAAGATAATGTTCTAATTACAAAAAAACAGCAATTAAATGGTCTTTCTTCTTACAAACCGATTGGTCTGTATCTTGAATCGGTAAGCGAAGGACAAAAATTTGTTGAACTCGTTTCATTAAATGGGATTAAAAATCCGGTCATTGTTTTAAAACCCGGAAAAAGTGTTGCGGCTAGTAAAGCTATGATTTCGCATACGGGTGCTCTTGCCGGAGATGACAAGATATTTTCTGCAGCTTTGGAAATGAGCGGTGCTATAAGAGCGGAAGGTATTGAGGATATGTTTGATTTGTTAAAAGTTTTTTCCTGGGAAAATGCCCCGAAGGGACCTAACACTGCGATTGTTTCGAATGCTGGTGGACCAGCGGTTATTACCACAGATTTTTTGTTTGAAAACAATCTTAAACTTGCGCCGTTATTAAAACGAACTGAAAATAAGTTGGTAAAATTGTTACCGAGAGAGGCGGCATTGCATAATCCGATTGATGTTCTAGGAGATGCGAATGCCAGCCGTTATCATGATGCGCTTGAGGCGGTTTTAGCAGACTCAAATGTTGATTGTGTTCTTGCTTTGCTTACACCGCAAATAATGACTGAAATCGAACAAACTGCCAAAGTAATCTGTGAACTTTCTGCAAGATACAAAAAAACAATTATCTGCTCATTTATGGGCGGTTCGCAAACTGATATCGGAGTTAAGGTGTTAAATGAGGCGAAAATTCCTTCATTTCACTATCCAGAACGCGCGGTAAAAGCGCTGGGAAAAATGTGGATTTGGAATAAAAAAAGAATGGCTGCGGTATTAGGTAGTGAATCAAATAAATCATTGATTTCGGATTCGTCGCTTGGGAGAGTTAATAATTATTTGGGTAAGATTTTTGACCAAAGAAAAGTATTGAGCGGTTATGAGGTTAACGAAATACTAAATGAAGTTGGCGTGCGGTTGCCTCCTTATGCGCTCGCGACTAGTTTTGCTGATGCTCAGGAATTTGCTCATCGTTTTGAATATCCAATTTCAATTAAAATTACTTCACCCGCTGTTTTGCATAAAACTGATATTGGTGGAGTTTATTCCGGTATAAATAACGGTGACGATTTGGCGATAGATATGCGTAAGCTGCAGAAAGTTGTCGATCAGCTCAAATCAAAAAAATTAGACGCCGGAATTATGGTTCAAAAATTTGCACCGCCTGGTATTGAAGTAATTATTGGTATAAAAAAAGATCCTGTTTACGGACGAATATTATTGCTCGGAGCAGGGGGTATTTATGCAGAATTATTTAATGATAATAAAATTATTATTTTACCGGCTTCAAAAGAATTAATTATTGATTTGTTGAAAAATTCCCGAATCGGTAAAATTTTGACCGGTTATCGTACTGGTAAATCTTACGCGATAGACAAGTTGGTCCGATTAATTATGATTGTCGATGGGCTTTTAGAAAGATGTGAGATGTTAAAGGAAATAGAAATTAACCCAATTATTATTACTGAAAACGAAATTTTTGCCGTCGATGGCAAGGCATTTTTATGAAACATTTTACTTTAGCAATGGGTGGAGAGGCTGGTTACGGTATCAATTCGACCGGACTTAGCTTTTCAAAAATCGCAGTTCGACTTGGTTATAGTGTTTTTAATTATTTTGAATATCCTTCAATTGTGCGGGGTGGTCATACTTTATTTAGGTCAACTTTTTCTGTTGAACCTATTTTCAGCGCCTATTCGGGGATCGATTTTTTGGTAGTGTTAAACCAGGAATCAATGAATAGAGATACCGAATTTTTAAATGAAAATGCGACAATACTTTATGACAGCTCGCAAGTTAAGATTCTTCCAACCAATGTAAATAAATATCGCTTGATTGACATGCCGCTTGGAAAAATAGCAATGGAAAAGGGCGCAGTGCTACTAAGAGATACGATTGCGCTTGGTGCGGTTTCGGCCTTGCTTGGGGCTGATCAAGTTTTGATGAGAGGGATTGTCGCTGAAGAGTTTAAAACGAAAAGCGAAAAAGTTAAAATTCAAAATACGGAGGCGATTGAAGCCGGTTATGAATATGCGGTTGCAAATTTTAAAACATTTATTCAGCCGCTTTTGATTAAACAAAAAAGTTCTGGTAAAAAAATTGTAATTACCGGAAATGAAGCTGCGGCGCTTGGCTCAGTTGCGGCCGGAATGCAATTTGCCGCGATTTACCCCATGACACCAATAACAAATATTTTACATACTCTTGCTCCGCTCCAAAAAGATTATCAATTTGTTTTCCGCCAGCCAGAAGATGAGATAAGCGCATTAAACATGGCGATTGGCGCTTCGTTTGCGGGTGTAAGATCAATGACGGCAACGGGCGGGGGAGGCTATTGTCTTATGACCGAGGCAATAGGGCTCGCCGGCATGACTGAAACAGCGGTAGTTATTATCGAAGGAATGCGGGGCGGACCCTCTACCGGATTACCCACTTGGACCGAACAAGGAGATTTACGGTTTGTTTTACACAGTCATCAAGGGGATATTCCAAAAATTGTTTTAGCTCCCGGCGATGCCAAAGAAGCATTCGAAATGGTATTTGACGCTTTTAATTTGGCCGACAAATATCAGACACCGGTAATTGTTATGCTCGACAAGCAAATTTGCGAAAGTCACCAATCATTCCAGCCATTCAAAGTTACCGGTCCGATTGAGCGAGGGAAATTTTCTATGAAAAGCATTGCGGACTATTCACGTTACGCGAATTCCGAAGACGGTATTTCGCTACGCGCGCCAGCCGGCAGTGTAAATCATGTTGTTGCAAATTCCGATGAACATGATGAAAAAGGTTATACAAATGATGAAGCGGCGATGCGCGATATGATGATGGGTAAACGAATGCGCAAAATGGATACTTGTTCAACAGAGGATATGAAGGGTCCATTGCTTTATGGGCCACAAGATGCGGAATTAACAATCGTATCTTGGGGCAGTACTAAAGGAGCAGTTTTGGAAGCGATGAAGCAATTGCCAAATGTAAATTTTGTTCATATTGGTTGGTTAAGCCCATTTCCGTCTGATGCGGTTGCAAAAGAATTAAAACGGGCAAAACGGCTGCTTAATGTTGAAGGTAATTTTTCTGCTCAACTTGGCGGTTTAATTACCGAAATGACGGGCATTAGAATAATGGATAATTTACTTAAATCTGATGGTAGGCCATTTTTTCCAGACGAATTAGTTGTAGAAATAAATAAACGATTAGCCATATGAACCAAACTGACAGATTTCTAACCCCAAATGTTTGTAATTGGTGCACTGGTTGTGGCAATTTTGGAATTTGGTATTCGTTTAAAAAAGCTGCAGAAGCCGAAAACTGGAGCGACGGTAATACTGTGATAGTCGCCGGTATTGGTTGTCATGGTCATATTATAAACTTTACTAAAATTACCGCTTTTGAGGGTCTCCACGGAAGAGCGATACCGGTGGCCTCAGGAATTAAGTTTGCAAATCATAATTTAAATGTAATGGTTTTTACTGGTGACGGCGATTGCTTGTCAGAAGGAGGAAACCATTTTATCCACGCCGCGAGACGTAATCAAAATATTACTGTGATATTGCATGATAATGCTATTTACGGGCTTACCACCGGACAAACTTCATCACGTTCGTCCAAAGGTTATGTTTCAAAATCAACACCGGATGGAAAAATTGAGGAACCCTTAAATCCGATGATGCTCGCATTGTCAGCCGGAGCAACTTTTGTGGCGCGTAGTTATGCTGGTGACATTGAACATACTGCGGAACTTATGGCTCGCGCCGCGAAACACAAAGGTTTCGCGCTACTTGATATTTTACAGCCCTGCGTAACATTTAATCATGAATATACCCACATCTTCTATCAGAAAAATACTTATAAATTAGATAATAAGTACAAAACTAATAATCTTTATTCAGCGATGGAAAAATGTTCTGAGTGGGGAGAAAAAAATATTCCGGTCGGTGTCTTTTATGAAAGTGACGCCCCATGCTACGAAGATCAGCTCGAAGTACTAAAAAATGAAACGCTCGTAAAACGCTCAGTGCCGAAGCGTGACATTTCAAAAATTTTTGATAAGTATTGCTGACATGAAAATAATTATTGTTTATTCCACTAATTCATGAAATACTTTTTTAGTTAGTGAGAGAATAATGAAGAATTTATCTGTTAAGCATGAAGTGATAATGCAACGCGCAGAAAAAGTAAATCCAAGCGACCTCGAACAATACAAATTGGTTATATTTGGTTCGCCAACTTGGGAAAGCAACGGAAAGGATGCAGTGCCGCACGAGTTTATGATGGACCTGTTAAGACGAGTTGCCGCAGAGCGAATAATTCCCAAGCAATACACAGTATTTGGCTGTGGTAATCGAAGTTTTACTAATTTTTGCGGCGCGGTAGATTACATTGATGCGGCTCTTCGGTCGCTCGGTTCAAAAAAAATATTTCCGACATTAAAGTTAGATGGGTATTATTTGGACCTTTCTTTAAACCAAAAATTAGTTGACGGCTGGACGGCAAAATTATTAACGGAAATTTAAAAAACCTCCACGAATGGAGGTTTTTAATTTATTTGATGCTTTTTGGCTTGGTCCAGTAGTTATTACGTCGGAATTTTCTGGTTTTTCTTGCCAATTCCTTACCTTTCTTGGTATTCTTTAAACTGTGTTTTAGACGCGCTTTTAATGCGGTATTCATAAAGATTAAATTAATTCTCCTACATTATACACTGAAATAATAAATAAATCAAGGCCTGACCATAATAATGTGATAATAATGAATGAAAATCTTGATAAACAGGGTCAAAAGTGCGTAATTTTTGATTTTGGCGGTGTTATATCAAACGGATTATTTGGAGCAATAATGCCTGGAATTAAAGAGGTGATAGTCAATTTATCAAAAACGCACCTTCTGTTTGTTGTTTCATCATCATATTCCAGCACTATTGTTCATTTTCTAACTAAACACGGGATTAGAAATTGTTTTGAAGAAGTATTTGGATTCGATGATAATTCGAATAAAACCGAAAAAATTTTGGAAATTTTGAAATCTTTTCAAATTGATAGCAGTAAAACTGTAATGATTACTGATACCACGCAAGATGTGGAAAGCGCCAACAATGCCGGCATTAAGGTTATTGGTGTTTTGTGGGGTGCTCATAATCAAAAAGCCCTGGAAGGCGCGGGCGTTGACCTAGTTGTTGATTCTCCAAAATTACTTATCGAATCGGTTGATTCTTTGACGGATAATGTAAAATAGTGTATAGTATAGACAATATTTTTAATAAAACTATGCAAAAATATTCCAAGTTCATCGCCGCAGGAGGAATCGTGGTTTTTTTTATTGTTCTAGCTATATATAGCAAAAACAAAATATCCAATAATGAGAATAATGGATCTAAAAATACAATAGGTCAAAATACATCTACTCAGGCAGAAATTACCACAACTCAAAAAACCGTGCCGGTTATTCAGTCCACAAAGCAATCAGCAACTACGGCACCGAAAACAACAGAAACTAAACCAGTAATTTCAAAATCAGCCACTCAGTCGTATGTTGATGCTTCGACAAAATATAAGGATTCCGGTTATTACATTCAATTCTATCCTTGTCAGGCGACACCTGGTTCGCTTATCGTAAAGCAGGGAAGTAAAATCATGCTTGATAACCGCGATAGCAAAGCTCACTCAATCGGTATAAAAAATGATAAATATTTGATTGCTTCGTACAATTACGCAATCGCGACCCTCAATAATATTGGTACAAATTATATCACCTGCGATGGTGGTGGCAGTGCTACAGTTACTGTCGTTCCTTAAAGAGCCGCTCGGCTCTTTTTTTATTGTAAGTTTTGTGATAAAATAACCCATATTTATCGATTTTATGATATCAATTTTTCAGGCAATAGTTCTTGGAATTGTGGAGGGTATAACAGAATTTTTACCGATTTCTTCTACCGGCCATCTTATTCTTGCTGCAAATTTACTAAAAATTATTGAATCGGAATTTGTAAAAAGTTTTGAAATAATTATTCAGCTCGGCGCAATTCTCGCCGTGGTTTTTTTATATGGAAAAAAGATTTTGTATAATAAACAGCTTTTTCTTAAAATTACTGCGGCATTTATTCCAACTGGAATAATCGGACTTCTTATTTACAAAGTAGCCAAGCAATATTTTTTGGGTAATTCACATCTAGTTATTTATTCATTATTTATCGGCGGTTTAGTTTTGATATTTTTTGAAAAGTGGTATGCAAAAGATAAAACGGAAAAAATGGATATTTCAAAACTTACTTATAAACATGCTGTAATTTTAGGCGTTGTTCAAAGTCTGGCAATAGTTCCCGGGGTGTCGCGAGCCGCCGCTACGATTGTTGGCGGACTTGCTCTTGGTTATGATCGTAAATCAATTGTCGAGTTTTCATTTTTACTTGCAATACCAACCATGCTTGCCGCGACTGGACTCGATTTAATAAAAAATGGCAATTCGTTTGATTCGTCACAGGTTGTGTCGCTTGGGATAGGGTTTGTGGTTTCATTCATTACAGCTATCATTGCGGTTAAGTGGCTGGTTAAATTTATTAAGGGACATACTTTCACCGGGTTTGGAATATATCGGGTTTTGGTTGCAGCAGCTGCGTACTTTATTATTTAATCATTTACAAACCTAATTTTAACCGCTATAATCAGCATATTATTGATATTTTATGAGATACTCACAATTATTCGGAAAAACGACTAAATCGACACCGGCTGATGCGGAAAGTGTTAATGCCCGGTTTCTAACCCAAGGCGGTTTTGTTAATAAGCAGATGGCCGGGGTTTATAATTATCTACCGCTTGGTTTGCGGGTTTTGACGAAAATTCAAAATATTATTAGAGAAGAAATGAACGCACTCGGCGGACAAGAAATTTTAATGCCGGCTTTAACTCAAGAGGAGAGCTATGTTACGACCGGACGAACAACGATGGATATTTTGTTTAGAACGGAAATTATTGGTGGCGGTAAGGCTATGCTTAACCCGACTCATGAAGAAGTGGTAACACCGCTAGTTCAGTCTTACGCGTTTTCTTATCGTGATCTGCCGATTTACGTTTATCAAATTCAAAATAAATTTCGTAATGAAGCCCGGGCGAAATCTGGAATATTGAGGGGGAGGGAATTCAACATGAAGGACATGTATTCTTTTCACACCACAGTGGAAGATTTGGACACGTTTTATGATAAAGCACTCCGCGCCTACTTTAATATTTATAATCGATTAGGCTTGGGTGAAGTGACTGTTTTGACTTATGCCTCTGGTGGAGCGTTTAGCCGCTATTCTCACGAATTTCAATCTATAAGCGATATCGGTGAAGACACAATATATTTATGTGAGAAATGTCGTGTTGCAGTTAATAAGGAAATCATTGAGGAACATAATTTTTGCCCGAACTGTAATAATGTTGATCTTAAAATAAAAAAAGCCATTGAGGTTGGAAATATTTTCAAACTTCACACTAAATTTAGTGATTCATTCAAGTTTACCTTCAAAGATGCTGAAGGAAATAATAAGCCAGTCGAAATGGGCTGTTATGGAATGGGGCCATCTCGAATCATGGGTGCATTGGTTGAAATTTTTCACGATGAAAAAGGAATTATCTGGCCAGAAGCTGTCGCGCCTTTCAAAATACATCTGGTAAACCTGGCTGGTAGCCCCGAAGTTACCGCCGAAGCTGAAAAATTATACGCAACTATGTTGCAAAAAGGATTTGATGTTTTATATGACGATCGCGAAGGGGTAAGTGCTGGTGAAAAATTTGGCGATGCGGATTTAATTGGAGTTCCTACCAGAATTATTATTTCTAAAAAAACTCTCGCGCTAGGTTCGGTTGAAGTTAAAAAAAGAAACGAGGCCAAATCGGATATTATTAAATTAGACGAGCTTGTAAAACACCTTTCATAATTTAATTTTTTTTCAGATTATGATTTATTTGGCTGAGCCAGAGAAATTTAATCAGGAGTTTGAAGTGGCTAGTTGTTTTATTGAGCATGATGGCGAAATACTTGTATTGTGCCGAGCTAATCACAAGCCGCAAGGTGGAACTTGGGGCGTGCCGGCCGGAAAAATTGAAGAAAACGAGCTGCCAGATGAAACGGTTCTGCGGGAATTAAAAGAGGAAACAGGTATTTTACTGGGTAAAAATGACTTGAGATACTTTAAAACACTTTTCGTACGCTATCCGACGTACGATTTTAAATATCACATGTACTCGGTGCGGCTTTCAGTAAAACAAGCGGTAAAAATTGACGAAAAATCACATGTAGAACATCGTTGGGTTACACCTGCTGAAGCGTTAAAACTTAACTTAATTCAAGATGAGGATTCCTGTATAAAAATGTTTTATAATTTAGAATAAATTATGCCAAACGAAATTGTCTTTGATATTGAAACTCAGAATTCATTTGCCGATGTGAACAATGATTTTAAAAAATTAAAAATTTCTTGTGTTTCTATTTATAAATACGCAACTGATAGTTATGAGAGTTTTGAAGAGCACGAGCTTGGCAAGCTTTGGCCAATTTTAGAAAAGTCAGATCTCTTGATTGGTTTTAATAGCGCCCATTTTGATGTTCCGGTATTAAATAATTATTACATGGGTGATCTTACAAAAATTCCCCACCTCGATATTATGGAACGAGTGAGAGAGAGCTTGGGTTTCCGTTTGAAATTGAATGATTTGGCGCAGGCAACACTAGATGGTGTTGAGAAAAGCGCTGATGGTCTCCAGGCAATTCGCTGGTGGAAAGAGGGAAAAATTGCTGAAATAAGGAAATATTGTGAACAGGATGTAAAAATTACTAAAGACGTTTATGAATTTGGAAAAAAGAATAAACAACTTTTTTACAAATCGCTAACTGGTGAAGTTTTGCCGTTTAGGGTGAATATGGAGTTTACGCCTAAAAACTCCACACAAAAAAATATTAATTTAACCTTACCGTTTTAATAAATGAAAAAAACTGTTTATTTAGACAATGCTTCAACTACACCAGTTGCAAAAGAAGTCGCTAAAGCCATGCAGCCGTATTTAAGTGAGCACTTTGGTAATCCTTCTAGCTTGCACGCCGAAGGTTTTTTTGCTTCAAAAACTGTCGAAAAGAGTCGTAAGATTATCGCTGAAATCTTAAAAACCCAGCCAGATACAGTTTATTTCACATCCGGGGGCACAGAAGCTAATAATTTGGCCGTATTTGGGCTTTCCGAAGGGTTTAAAGGTAAACATATAATAAGTGTCGCAACCGAACACGCCTCAGTTCTAGAACCCTTAAAAAAGCTTGAAAAAAATGGTTATAAAGTATCATATGTTCCAGTCGGGAAGGATGGATTGATAAAAGTTGATGACCTCATAAAACTCATTAACAAAGAAACTGTTTTGATTTCGGTTATGTATGCTAATAACGAAATTGGCATAGTTCAACCGATTGCGGATATTGGCAGGGCAATCTTGCGTTACCGCAAGGAAAATAATGCAAATTTTCCGTACCTTCATTCGGATGCCTGCCAAGCCTCGGAATATTTATCACTTGATGTAGAAAAATTGCATGTTGACCTAATGACGATAAATAGTGGAAAGATTTATGGTCCAAAAGGGGTTGGTGCTTTGTATGTTAGACGTGGTGTAGAGCTATCATCACAAATTTTGGGTGGGGGACAGGAAAAGGGACTCCGAAGCGGTACCGAAAATGTCACTGGAATTGTTGGGTTTTCTAAAGCGCTAGAAATTTCATCTAAAAATATAAATAAAGAAACAGTCAGATTAAATAAATTATCAAAATATTTTTTTGATAAAATTGTTAAATTATTTTCGGATGCAAAATTAAACGGTCCGGAAATTGGTCAAAACCGACTAGCTAACAATGTAAATGTTGTATTTCCTGGTTACGACGGTGAGCAACTTGTTATTTATTTAGATTCGTTCGGAGTTCAATGTTCGACAGCTTCGGCCTGCTCAGCTGTTACTAACGAACCATCACATGTACTAAAAGCAATCGGTTTGAGTGAAAAAGATAATAAATCTTCGGTGAGGTTTAGTTTGGGCCGCTCTACATCTAAAAAGGATCTTGACTATACAATTAGTTGTTTAAAATCGATTAGAGATCAAAAATATGGGAAAAATTAGCGCCGTAATTTTTGATTTAGGAGGCGTATATTTTGTAGATGGTGGAAAACATGTCTATAATTTTTTAAAGGAAACAAAAAATTACGATGAACAGCTTTTAAAAAAGGTTTTAAAATCAGAAATGAGGAAGGATGCGTTGCGAGGTAAAATAACTGACCAAAATTTTTGGAAATGGGCAAAAGAAATTCTGCCATCCTATTATGACATCGAATTTATCTCAAGGGCATATTATGATAGTTATAAACAGGATGAAGATATTAAGAAGTTAATTATTGAATTGCGAACAAAAAATTATAAAATTATTGCTTTTTCTGGAAACATGAAAGAAAGATTGAAATTTCTGCAAGATAAATACGATTTTTATAAATTATTTGATACATCAATTTATTCTTGCGAAGTTGGATATACTAAACCCGATTCTGAATTTTATGAAACGCTTGTTAATTCATTGGGTTGTACGGCGGAAGAAGCATATTTTATTGATGACCAGCAGCACAACGTTGATTATGTTTTAAATAGATACAATATGAAAGGTTGTGTCTATATTACTGGAAAAATTGCAGATTTAAGGGAAAACCTAAAACAACAGGGAATATTGTAAGATTTGCTTTTTAGGCCATTTTTCGCTAAAATATTGATCATGGATACAGGAAAATTATACATTGTTTCAACCCCGATTGGTAATTTAGGGGATATGACACTTCGGGCGATCGAAGCTCTTAAGGTTGTTGATATTATTTTATGTGAGGATACTAGGGTTTCCCAAAAATTACTTGATCATTACCAAGTGAAAGGGCAGACAATTAGTTATCATCACCACAGTGACGAAAGAAAAGTGAAGGAAATTCAGAATCTTTTAAATGAAGGAAAAAATGTCGCTCTAGTTACCGATGCGGGCACGCCGGGCATTAGCGACCCGGGGAACATGCTGATATCAATATTGGTAAAACGAATTCCTGGAATTGTAATCATTCCAATCCCTGGAGTTTCGGCCGTAACAACCGCACTTTCCATTTCCGGTTTTCCAACTGACAAATTTATATTCTTGGGGTTTCCTCCTCATAAAAATAAAAGACTAAAATATTTTTCGGATTTGGCAAAGGAAGAGCGAACGGTGATTTTTTTTGAATCTGGCCACCGAATAATTAAATGTTTGCAAGATTTAAAAAACGTTTTGGATTCAAAAAAACAAATCGTAGTTTGCCGCGAACTTACCAAAAAATTTGAATCAGTTTATCGGGGTACGATTGATGAAATAATCGCAAGTAAAATAGACGAAAGAGGAGAATTTGTAATAGTGATAAATTAAATATGCCGAAAAAGAGCGAAACATTTTATATAACTACCGCTATTCCCTACGCCAACGACAAGCCACACATGGGTCATGCGATTGAATTTTTGTATACAGATATAATGGCACGGTATCAGCGTTTGCTTGGTAATGATGTGTATTTTTTAAGCGGTACCGATGAACACGGCCAAAAAATGCTTAAAACCGCTCGTGATGCTGGGGTTAAAGTAGAAGATTTTGCTGCTGAAAAGTCTGCAATATTTCAAAACCTGCTTGATCAATGGAATATTTCAAATGATGATTTTATCCGCACTACCGAAGAGCGGCACATTAAGGGTGCGCAGGAACTTTGGAAAAGGGTAGTCGCAAGCGATGATATTTACAAAAAATCTTACTCTGGTTTATATTGCTACGGCTGTGAATCTTTTAAAACCGATAAAGATATAATTGACGGCAAGTGCCCCTTGCACAACCGGGCCCCCGAACAAGTTTCAGAAGAGAATTATTTTTTCCGATTATCTAAATATCAGGAACCGCTGCAATTTCTTTTTGAAAAAAATAAACAATTCGTTATTCCTGAAAGCAAGTATAACGAAATGATTGGCGTACTGAAAGCCGGACTTGAAGATATTAGTGTTTCGCGTTCAAAAGAAAAGCTGCCGTGGGGAATACCGGTACCCGGCGATGAAACCCAAGTGATGTATGTCTGGTTTGATGCTCTCAGTAACTATATTACCGCCCTAGAATTTGAGAAAAACGGTAAATTATTCAAAAAATTCTGGCCCGGTACCCATGTTATCGGCAAAGATATCAATCGTTTTCATTCACTACTTTGGCCAGCGATGTTAATGTCCGCTGGAGTAGATGTGCCGAAACAAGTGGCAGTGCATGGTTTTGTTTATGCCGGCGACGGGCAAAAAATGAGCAAGACGCTTGGTAATGTTGTTGATCCGATTGAATTAATTACTAGGTTTCCTCTCGAAGCCGTGCGCTATCACTTAGCACGAGAAATTCCTTTTGATAATGATGGAAACTATTCTGACGAAAAATTAAAAGAACGATATAATTCTGATTTAGCAAACGGACTCGGCAATCTTACCAACCGCATTCTCACGATGATTGAAAAATATTGCGAGAATGTAATTCCGGAAGTAAAAAACACTGATGACCAGTTTATAAATTTTTTATCCAAAGATATTTGGCCGGTATACGAATCGGCGATGAGTGGATGGCGATTTGATCTTGCATTAGACTCAGCGATGAAATTTATAACTTTTTGCGACCGACAAATTTCTGATAAACAACCTTGGGCGATGGCAAAAGCTGGAAAAACGGAAGAAGTAAATAATCTTTTGTATCATTTAGCCGAATCGCTGCGGCATATCGCGGTTATGATTTGGCCAGCAATGCCTGATACCGCTGAAAAAATTATTAATCAACTAGGATTAGATGTTTCAAAAGAATTTGCGAAGCCCCTTAGCGAACTAAAACAATGGGTTGATTTGACGGTCGGATCAAAAATTTCAAAAGGTGAGCCGCTTTTTCCAAGGTTATTAGATAAATAATATATGTCTGTATACGATATTGTAATTGTTGGCATAATCGGCGGATTCGGTTTATTTGGTATTTGGTTTGGGATAATAAGCACCTTAGGATCACTACTTGGCACAGCGGCCGGTGTCTATTTAGCCGGTCGTTTTTATGAAATTCCAGCTGAATATTTAATAAAATTTACCCATTGGAGCGGGAATTTTCCAAAGGTGGCAATGTTTATTATTTGTTTTTTAATTATTAACCGATTAGTCGGATTATTATTTCATATTCTTGACAAGTCTTTATTTGTCTTTACATCTTTGCCGTTTATCAGTGGGCTAAACAAAATATTAGGACTTATTTTTGGCCTGTTTGAAGGGATTATATTTATTGGTATCGTTTTTTATATCGTGGACCGCTACGGACCATGGTCGGGTTTTTTAGGTCAACTTTCGAGATCAAACTTAGTGACAATTTGTGAGGGTATCGCATCTTTTCTTTGGCCGCTTCTACCAGATGCGATGAAATTTATTTAATTATGATTATTGATTCGCACGCGCATTGCCAGTTTCGCTCTTACGGAAATGAAACTGAAAACATGATGAAACGCAACCTTGAAAAAAAGGTTGTTGTTAATATTGTCGGAACGGAAAAGGGGACTAGTAGCGCCGCAGTTGAAATGGCAGACAAATATCCTGACGCCTACGCCTCTATTGGTTTGCATCCCGGGCATTTATTTTCCGAATTTCATGACACCGGTGAATCGGAAAATAAAATAAATGAAAAAGATTTTGATGTAGAATTTTATGAATCGCTTGCCAAACATCCGAAAGTCGTCGGCATTGGAGAGTGCGGACTTGATTTTTATCGTCTTCCGGAAAATGTTTCTCGCGAAATTGTCATTAAAAAACAAACTGAGGTTTTTCTTTTACAGGCAACTATCGCAAAAAAATATAATCTGCCGCTTGTTATCCATTGTCGAGAAGCACACCCGGAAATGATTTCAACACTTTCTTCAATGAATGATTTTTCAGGTACAATGCACTGCTATACTTCAAATTGGGAAAATGCAAAAAAATATTTGGATCTCGGTCTTTATCTTGGTTTTACCGGCGTAATTACTTTTCCTCCGCAAAAAAAGAACCCTTTGGCTCAAGAAGAATTGTGGCAGGTTATAAAAAATATGCCACTCGAGAGGATACTTGTAGAAACTGATTGTCCTTATCTTGCACCAGTTCCTTATCGAGGGAAACAAGGCGAACCATGGATGGTCGAAGAAGTAATTAAAAAAATTGCTGAACTCAGGGGTGAATCGGTTGAATTAATAAGACAAAAAACTACCGAAAATGCCTTACGACTGTTTTCTAAAATGAAATAAACCTTTGTTTAAGCCAAATCGAGTTTTTTAGCTCGGTTTTTTGTTGAGTTATACACACAATTTTAAAAAAACTCTTGACTTTATCTGCATTTCTAGTATAATAGTCGCGCTTTTATGGACGAAAAAACTCCTAAAAATAATGACCGAGAATACTATTATTTCGCCTTGCGGATAGCAGGAAATTTTGGTGCGGCAATAGCGATTCCGGTAGTAGTTTTAGCTCTGGTTGGCCGAAATTTAGACACAAAATATCATACCGGAAGCACCCTTACAATTATCGGTTTCGTAACGGCGGCGGTTTTATCGGGTATCCTAATTTACCGAAACGCCAAAAAATACGGAAAAGAGTATCAATCATTGGTAGATAAGAAATCAAAATAGTTATGTCACTTCATATTCCACCACTAGCACCAGAAACACTTTTTCACATTGGTTCCATACCAGTTACTAATACTATAATTAATACTTGGCTCGCCGGAATAATTTTTTTGGTGGTCGGAATATTTATTTCAAAAAACATTTCTTTACGCCCAAATAAGCTTCAAAATTTTTGGGAATACATTCTTGAGCAGGTAATGGGTTATTTTGACCAGGTTACCGGCAGCCGAAAATTAACGATAAAATACTTACCGCTCGCTGGATCGGTTTTCTTTTTTATTTTACTTTCCAATTGGCTTGGTCTCATCCCTGGCACTGGTTCCATTACTTATAATCATGAACTGTTACTCCGCCCTGCGAACACTGACCTAAATCTTACTCTTGCTATGGCTTTGGTATCGGTTGTGATGTCGCACGTTTTTGCAATCGCGGGCATTGGTTTTTTTGTGCACATGAATAAATTTATTCAGATCGGTTCATTAGTAAAAAGTTTTAAAAAAGGACCAACCGGAATACTTACCGCCGTGGTAGAATTTGCAGTCGGACTTATTGAAATAGTTAGCGAACTTGCTAAAGTTCTTTCACTTTCCCTGCGTCTTTTTGGAAATATTTTTGCCGGTGAAGTGCTCATGACTGTTATTGCTAGCATCATTGGAATTCTTATGCCAACGCCGTTTATGCTCTTAGAATTACTGGTTGGACTTATTCAAGCTGGTGTATTTGCGATTCTTACCATTGTATACCTAACTGTCGCGGGACAAGCTCCGCATGGAGACGAAAGCGCACACGCCGAAGCGACACATCATTAATAACTGGATGTTGTCGGTTCTTTGAGCCGCCAGCAATATTTATTAATGGTATTTAGGCCAGGAGAAAATTTCTCTTAGAGACCGAAATATCGTAACCATAAACGTATGGATAAAGCGAGCATTCTCGTTTTGGCCAAAGGTTTGACCATGGCACTCGGCGGTATGTTACCAGCCTTCGCCATCGGAAACATTGTCAGCAAGGCAATGGAATCAATCGGCCGCAATCCGGAATCAGCCGGAAAAATCTTCGTACCAATGTTGCTTGGTGCCGCTTTCGCTGAAGCGATCGCCATTTACTGCTTGGTAGTCGTATTTACCCTCAGTTAATATAACCGGGCTGGTCAATTTTGGCCGGCCAGGATTATCTTATTTGAATATTATGTCCAATACAATCGTAGAACCAGTTACAAACGAAGCGGCTGGAACAGTTTCCGAAGGCGGTTCCACAGCCGGTGGACCTCTTGCATCACTCGGAATCAATCCGTCATTGTTTGTATTTCAGCTAATTAACTTTGCCATCGTTGCCGCGATTATCTGGTATCTTATTTTAAAACCACTTACCAAAAAATTGGAAGAACGCCAAAAAATGATTGATGAAAGTATTGATAACTCCAAAAAAATTCAGGAAAACCTCAAACACAGTGAAGAAAAATTTCAGGAAAAGATTAATGAGGCCAAAACTGAAGCTGGAAAAATTTTGGAAAAAAGTTCAGTTGAAGCCGATAAACTCGCAATGGAGATAAAAACTAAATCTAAAACAGAAATAGACGGTTTAGTAGAGCAGGCAAAACGAAACATTCGAGCCGAACGCGATGAAATGGTAATGGATGTGAAAAAAGCTGCCGGTGAATTGGTTGTTGCGGCTTTGGAAAAAGTTTTGTCGGAAAAAATTACCGATAAGAAAGACCACCAATTGATTGAGGAAATGGTAAAGAAAATTAAGTAAATCAAATGAAAAAAAATACTAACAAAGAATACGCCATAGCCCTTTTTGAAGCGACAAAAGATTTAAAGGGTGCCAAACTTTCACTAATGATTGAGGCTTTTGCTAAACTTTTATTTCGTTCGGGTGTTTCGAAACAAATCAATTCGATAATTTCTGAATATATAAAATATTCTAAAAAGGAAGCCGGAATTGTAGATATCGAAATAACTTCCGCGCATGACTTATCACACAAACTAGTAGAAGAAATTAAAAAACGTTTTGGCGATAAGGTTGAAGCGACCCAAATGATTGATGCGGAGATTTTAGGAGGAATTAAAATTAAAACAGAAAATATGATTTTTGACGGAAGCCTGCGCAAACAATTGCAGCTCCTTAAACAATCTTTTAATTAAAAACCTTTATGTCAGTGAATCACATTGTCGAAGAACTCAAAAAAAGCATTGCTTCTTTTGAAAAACAGGTAGAAGTCGAAGAAGTCGGAACGGTTCTCGAAGTTGGAGATGGTATCGCGAGATTGTCTGGTTTATCAAAATGTCAGGCTAGTGAAATGCTTGAATTTCCTGGTGGAACTTTTGGCGTCGCGCTTAACCTCGAAAATGAAACGGTCGGTGCGGTTATTTTAGGTGACTTTAAACACATTAAAGAAGGGGATTCGGTAAAACGTACCGGCAGAATTTTGTCTGTGCCAGTTGGAGAAGAATTGATTGGCCGCGTGGTAAACACCCTTGGTCAAGCTATTGACGGCGGTGCAGCGATTAAATCCAAAAAATATAATCCGGTAGAAAAAATTGCTCCAGGTGTTATGACCCGTGAAGGTGTAACTCAACCTGTTCAAACCGGTATAAAGGCGATTGACGCCATGATTCCAATTGGCCGTGGTCAACGTGAACTTATTATCGGCGACCGCCAAACCGGTAAAACTGCCGTAGCTATCGACACTATTATCAACCAAAAAGGCCAGAACATGACCTGCGTCTATGTCGCTATCGGTCAAAAAGAAGCCAAAGTTGCCCGTATTGTCGCCAAACTGAAAGAAACCGGTGCAATGGATTACACCATCGTTGTTTCGGCTTCTGCTTCTGAATCCGCCGCTTTACAATATTTTGCTCCTTACGCTGGAGTTGCAATGGCTGAATTCTTTATGGATCAAGGCAAAGACGTGCTTATCGTTTATGATGATCTATCAAAACAAGCGGTAGCATACCGTGAAGTTTCGCTTCTGCTCCGCCGTCCACCGGGTCGCGAAGCTTATCCTGGTGATGTTTTCTATTTACACAGTCGTTTACTAGAGCGTGCCGCTCGCCGCAATAAGGAATCAGGCGGAGGTTCTATTACCGCTTTGCCAATTATTGAAACTCAAGCCGGTGACGTTACTGCCTATATTCCAACCAACGTCATTTCCATTACCGATGGTCAAATCTTCCTTGAAAGTGATTTGTTCTACCGTGGTATTCGCCCAGCTTTAAACGTCGGCATTTCGGTTTCGCGCGTCGGTTCTGCCGCTCAAACCAAACCAATGAAAAAAGTTGCCGGAAAACTCAAGCTTAGTCTTGCGCAATTCCGCGAAATGGAAGCTTTTGCCCAATTTGCAAGCGACCTTGATCCGGAAACAAAGAAACAAATTGATCTTGGTCAGCGCTTGGTAGAGGTTTTGAAACAGCCTCAATATCAGCCAATGCCGGTCGGCCAACAAGTCGCTATTATTTATGCGGTTAACAATGGCTACGCGACTGACGTTGATGTAAAAGAAATGTCAGAATGGGAAAATAAACTGCACAAATTTTTAGACTCTCGCCATAAATCAATGTTAGAAAAAATTAATGCCAATGGTTGGGACGAGGCGATTGAGAAAGAACTAAAAGAAGCAATTACCGATTTCAAAAAATCATAATTATGGGCGTAAATACTAAGACAATTAAACGCCGCATCAAATCCATCAGCAACACCAGAAAAATTACAAAAGCGATGGAGATGATTAGTGCGGTTAAAATGCGTCGGGCGGTACAAAGTGTGCTCTCAACCCGGGGCTATGCTTCTTTTGCTTGGCAAATGTTAACTGAGATCGCTCAAAAATCGGATGTTACATTGCACCCATTGCTGGCAAAAAGAAATGTAAAAAAAGTAGGCGTAATACTTATTACCAGCAATCGAGGTCTCGCCGGAGGTTTTAGCAGCCGTCTTTTGCAGATCGTTCACGAATTTGTTTCCAAGCAGGAAAAAGTAGATAAATGTGAAGTTGATATTCTGCTTACCGGCCGGCAAGGTAAAAAAATCTACCACAAATTTGGACATAAAATTTCCGCCGAATTTGAAAAAATGGATCTTACTAGTCAGATTAATGAAGTTTTGCCTATGGCACAACTCGCAATAAAAGAATACACCGAAGGTAAATATGATTTAATTGTAGTAGCCTATACTGACTTTGCTTCGGCCCTGCGACAAATCCCCAGAGTCAAACAAATTTTACCTCTCGAAAACAAAGCTGATGAGATGCTTGGTCAGACTACAGAAAGCAATCTTGAAATTTCTGCATCTAAATTGGGATATAAATTTGAACCTGACCCAACTGCGGTATTAAATACTCTTTTACCGAGGTTAGTTGAAATGCAAATTTATCAGGCCGTGTTAGAATCCGATGCCTCTGAACACAGCGCCCGCATGCTCGCAATGAGAAATGCCTCAGACAGCGCCAAGGATATTATTAAAGAATTAAATTATAGTTTTAATAAGGCCCGCCAGTCTGCTATTACGCAAGAAATTTCGGAAATTGTCGGTGGTGCCGCCGCCCTTGAATAATTATAAAGATATTTGTTAATTAAACTGTATGATAAAAGGAAAAATTACGCAGATTATCGGAGTCGTGGTTGACGCGCACTTTGAAGATAAGCTGCCCGACTTATATACCGCCCTACAAACAAAATTACCGGACGGTAAAATACTTACTCTCGAGGTTCAACAACATCTCGGCAACCACGATTTGCGCGCGGTCGCGATGAGTACTACAGACGGTCTTGAACGCGGCGGGGAAGTTACCAGCGACAACAAACCAATCAGCGTGCCAGTTGGCCCGGAAACTCTCGGCCGAATGTTTAATGTTATTGGTGAACCGATCGATGGAAAAGGCGAACCAAAAACCACCAAAAGATATTCAATTCACCGTGCTGCTCCATCTTTTACCAAACAATCTACTAAATCTGAAGTTTTGGAAAGTGGTATTAAAGTTATTGACCTGATTTGTCCATTTTTGAAAGGTGGCAAAATCGGTTTGTTTGGCGGAGCTGGCGTCGGCAAAACTGTATTGATTCAAGAACTTATCCGCAATATTGCCGCCGAACACGGTGGTTACTCAGTGTTTGCCGGTGTCGGAGAACGCTCACGTGAAGGTAATGATTTATACGGTGAAATGAAAGATAGCGGAGTATTAGAAAAAACTGCACTAGTCTTCGGTCAAATGAATGAACCACCAGGTGCCCGCGCCCGCGTCGCTCTTACCGCTCTTTCCATGGCGGAATATTTCCGTGATGAAGAGGGAAGAGATCTCTTGTTGTTCGTAGATAATATTTTCCGCTTTACTCAAGCCGGTTCCGAAGTATCCGCTCTGCTTGGCCGTATGCCATCTGCCGTAGGTTACCAACCAACTCTCGCCACCGAAATGGGCGCGCTTCAAGAACGCATCACTTCTACCGACAAGGGTTCTATTACTTCCGTACAAGCAGTATACGTGCCAGCCGATGACCTTACCGACCCGGCGCCAGCCACTACCTTTGCTCACCTTGACTCGACTGTAGTATTAAACCGTTCGCTCACTGAACTTGGTATTTATCCGGCCGTTGATCCGCTAGATTCAAATTCGACAATTTTGGATCCGCTAATCGTAGGGGATTTACACTATCGAACTGCCCGCGACGTTCAAAAGGTTCTACAAAGATATAAAGATTTACAGGATATTATCGCCATTCTTGGTATGGAAGAACTTAGTGAAGAGGATAAAACATCCGTCAATCGCGCTCGCAAAATTCAGCGCTTCTTGTCTCAGCCGTTCTTCGTCGCTGAAGTATTCAGTGGTATTGAAGGTCAATATGTGCCAGTTTCAGAAACTATTCGTGGCTTCCGTGAAATTTTAGACGGCAAACATGATGATAAGCCAGAACAAGCGTTCTATATGAAAGGCGGAATCGACCAGGTAAAATAAGCTGAGCTTGAAATTGCGTCGTCTCTCACAAATTAAAATATATTTTATTTGTTCGTTCCTAGCAATTATAACATTTTATGAAGTTTCAAATCGTAACACCTGAAAAAACAGTTTCTTCTGACGAAATAGAGCAGGTTAGTTTGCCTACGCTAGATGGAGAAATTACTGTGTTACCAAAACACATTCCATTGGTTACAATTTTGAAACCAGGCGAATTAAGATATAAAAAAAATGGTGAAGAATTTATTTTAGCAGTATCCGGTGGTTTCGTAGAAGTTAGGGATGATGGTTCGGTGATTGTTTTAGCAGACACTGCCGAACACGCTGCTGAGATTGATCTCGTTCGAGCAGGAGAAGCAAAAGAACGGGCTTCAAAAACAATGTCCGAAGCTAGACACCGAGAACATGTCAGCTTTGAAGCTCTTGAGTCACAGCTTGAAAAACAACTGGCCAGACTTAGGGTCGGCAATAAGTATCGAAAAATTAAATAAAACACTTTCAAAAATCCTCCGTACAACGGAGGATTTTTTATTGACTTAGACCTCATTTGAGGCTAAAATATATACTTATTATGAATTCTCCATATAAAAAATTAAACGAAATTCTTGATAAAGAGAAGCCATTTCGCCGCAAACAGGTTGAAAAGGCTTGGTTTGATGTGAAAATTAATTCTTATCAAGATATTTCAACTCTGCCACAAGATCTTAAAAATCAACTGACTGATATTTCTTGGCAATATCTTGCCCCTCATACAGAACTAGTAAGCAGTATCGACAACACCAGAAAAATTTTATTTAAGCTCTGGGATGAAAACTTTATTGAAACCGTGATAATGGGCAGGAAAAATCTAAAGGATGATAAAGGAGAAAATAGAGAACGATATACGATTTGCATTTCGTGCCAAGCAGGTTGCCCGATGAAATGCGCATTTTGTGCAACAGGAAGAGCTGGTTTTAAAAGAAATTTAACTGCCGAGGAAATTGTAGAACAAATACGGTATTGTTATTATTTACTAGCACAAACCGGTGATAGAATAAATAATATTGTCATTATGGGTCAGGGAGAGCCGTTATTAAACTATGATAATGTCAAAAAAGCTTTGCAGATAATATTAGCAAATACCGATATTGGTCCGACTAAGATTACTGTTTCCACCGCCGGTGTAATTCCGGTTATGGAGCAACTAATTAATGATAAAGATTTTCCGCCGGTGCGCTGGGCGATTTCACTGCACAGCGCTATAGAAGAATCGAGAAAAAAAATCATGCCATCACATAAAAATGGTTTTCTAGATTATTTGGTTGAATGGACAAAGCAATACCGGAAGAAAATGCCGAGCCGAACTCAATTTATCGGCCTTGAATATATAATGCTTGGCGGAATAAACGACGATCAAAAACATCTCGATGCATTGATTAAACTTTGTAAACGAATTCCGCATTTAAGAATTAACTTAATACCTTATAACTCAACCGGGAAAGACCCGATAGATAATATTTATAATTTTGACCGAACACCATCACACGAAATAGAACGCTGGCACAAGGAGCTAATGAAAAATGACTTTACATCCACCATTCGATACTCTCAAGGACAAGATATCGCCGCCGCGTGCGGGCAGCTTCGCAATACAAAAAAATAGCTGCCTATGAAAAACGAAAAAAAGCTAAATGCCGCACAAAAAACAGCGATTGAATATATCGAAGGTCCGTTGTTAATTGTTGCCGGCGCCGGAACTGGTAAAACAACTGTAATAACAAAAAAAATTGCATATTTACTTCAAAATAAGCTAGCAAAACCAGAGGAAATATTAGCTTTAACTTTTACGGATAAATCTGCGGCGGAAATGCAAGAGAGGGTAGATGACGCGATTGATATCGGCTACTCAGATCTTCAAATATCCACTTTTCATGCATTTTGCCAAAAAATTTTAGAGAGTCACGCTCTTGATATCGGACTTAGCAATCAGTTCAAACTTTTAACTCCGACTGCGGCTTGGCTGCTTATTCAAAAGAATTTTCAAAAATTTAATTTAGATTATTATCGACCGCTCGGCAATCCCTACCGCCATATTCACGAACTTTTGAAACATTTCTCTAAGTGCAAGGATGAACTTATTTCACCGGAGCAGTATCTGGATTATGCGAAAGGGTTAAATACGGAAAGCGGGGAACATGATATCGAAGAAATAAAGCGCCTGACTGAAATTGCAACAGCATATGGTGTTTATAATCAAATCTTACATGATACTTCTGCTTTTGATTTCGGTGATCTGATTTATAATTGCAACCAAATATTTATTAAGCGACCCACTATTCTAAAAAAATATCAGAATAAGTATAAATATATTTTGGTTGATGAATTTCAAGATGTAAACTGGTCGCAATATAATCTATTAAAATTACTTAGCGCGGGAACTTCTCAGCTGACAGTAGTAGGGGACGATGATCAAAGTATTTATGCTTTTCGTGGCGCAAGCGTCTCAAACATTTTGCATTTTAAAGATGATTTTCCAAAAGCCAAAGAAATTGTTTTAAACGAAAACTATCGTTCATTTCAAGAAATTCTGGATATCTCTTATAAATCAATTGTAAATAATAATCCTGATCGCTTAGAAATTAAATTAAATATTGAAAAAAAACTTAAATCAACGCGAGTTGAATCTACACAAAAGAAAAAGGATAAAATTCGAGTTTGCCACATTCACTCAACTACTCTTGAGAATGAGGTGGATGATGTTATTAAAGAAATTGTTCGTCTTAAAAAGATTGACAAAACCGCGACTTGGGACGACTTCGCAATACTGGTTAGAGCCAACAATCATGCGGATCCATTTATTAATCAGCTTGAAAAAATTGGCTTGCCTTTTGAGTTTCTTGCATCGTCTGGTCTTTATCGCCAACCAATTGTGCTTGATAGTTTAAACTATTTCCGGGTTTTAGACGACGTAAGGGATAGTGCCGCTATGTATCGTGTTTTATCAATGCCGTTCCTTGGTTTTAGTGTGAATGATCTTCAAAAAATAACTTACAATGCCAAGAAAAAGGCGATCAGTTATTATAATGCAATGAAACAAGGTGTAACACTTGACCTGTCGGAGAAGGGGCAGAAAATTTGCGATAATTTAATTTCTTTAATTCATGAGGGAATGCAAATTGCGAGAAACAGCAAACCTTCAGTTATTTTGTATAATTTTCTAGAAAAATCCGGCTATCTTTCATATTTAACGAGAGAAGAGGAATCCGGCAACCTTGATAGTATCCGTCAAATTTATCACATTAAACAATTTTTCGATTATTTAAACGAATACGAAACTATTACCCGCGACCACGGTCTTAGTGGTTTTTTGGAAAATTTTGAACTTATCTCCGAAGCCGGTGACCAAGGCGGACTATTTGAACCGTCTGATACTCCGGATTCAATTAATATTTTGACTGTTCACGCTGCCAAAGGTTTAGAATTTAAGTATGTGTTCGTGGTAAACCTGGTTGAGGACCGTTTCCCCAGCCGTCGCCGCGGTGAAGCTATTGAAATACCTACCAAGCTAATAAAAGAGAAACTACCAGAAGGCGATCATCATATTGAAGAAGAGCGGCGTTTATTTTATGTCGCAATGACAAGAGCTAAAGACCGACTTTACCTCACAAGCGCCTCGGACTATGGTGGTGAAAGACGAAAAAAGATTAGTCGTTTTTTAAATGAACTGGGTTATTCTGTATCAGATTCGGATAAAGATACTGGAACACTAAAAAAGATTGAAAAGAAAAATGAAGAAAAAGGCGAATTTGTTTTTGAATTACCAAAAGCTTTTTCATTTTCTCAAATCCGGGCCTATGAGACCTGCCCCTTCCAATATAAACTTGCTCATATTCTAAGAATTCCTACCCGAGGAAGTGCTAGCTTTAGCTTTGGGCAATCTATCCACGGAACTCTACAGAATTTTTATGAAAAGGTTTTGGAACTAAACAGCATCCAACAATCATCTTTATTTGAAAAGCCGGTTGTGTCGGAAAAGATAACCGGTATTAAAGTTCCAAGTTTGGATGAATTAATGCAGATGTACGAAGCGGCATGGCAAGACGACTGGTACAAAGATGAATATCAAAAAGCTGACTACCATAAAAAAGGTAAGGAAATTTTAAACATATTTTATAAATCTCAAGAAAATAATTGGACGATACCGGAAAAGCTTGAAAGCTGGTTCAAAATTAAAATCGGTGATTATTTCTTGCATGGACGAATCGACCGGGTAGATAAATTAGTAGATGGAACCTTAGAAATTATTGATTATAAAACCGGCAACAGTAAAGAAAAGTTATCAACTGAAGATAAAGAGCAGTTATTTATTTACCAAATTGCTGTTGAACAACTGGCAGAATATAAAATTCTTGGCGCGCCAAGTAAACTAACTTATTATTATATAAATGACGATCTGCATACTTCATTTATTGGTGAAAGAAAAGATTTGGAAAAATTACAGTCAAAACTTCTTTCAACTATGGATCAAATATATAAGAAAGATTTTACTGCTACCCCAAACCAATTTGCTTGTAAATTTTGTGATTTTAAGGATATCTGTGAATATCGAGTATGATGAAATCTCTTGGTGACTTATTAAAAAATAATGGAATTTCTTCTCCGCTTTTAATCGGGGTTAGGGCGGCAAGAGTTGTGGAGGAAGCTGAAAAACTTTTAGTAAAAGAATTTGGAGAAGAGATTAAAAACTATGCAGCGCCGGCATATTATAAAAACGGAATTTTAACAATTGCCTGTCTTAGTTCTTCTGCTGCCCAGGAAATTAAACTTCGCGAAAAAGATTTTTTGACTGCTATCAACACTGTCTTAAGCGGAATCAAAGTGGAAAAAATACGGTATTTGTCGTAACCTTGCGAAAATACATTAAATCCGCTAATATATCCAGGCTTATGAACCTGAAACAATACTTAATTTTGATGTCGATTGGAACCCTTTTATGTTGGGTTTCCTGGATATTTGTAATATTTAAGGTTTCGCCAGTTGATAGTGGTTTTATTGGAATTTTTTCATTCTATTTAAGTTTATTCTTATCAATTGTTGGTACGTTTTCTGTTCTAGGGTTTATGATCAGAAGGGTAATATTAAAAGATGATGAGGTAGTCTTTCGACATGTTAGGCACACCTTTCGCCAAAGTATTTTTATCGCCACTGTTATTACCATTGTATTGATCTTATTATCAAATAAATTGCTATTTTGGTGGAACGCTATTATTCTAGTCGTCTTTTTTATATTTATTGAAACGGTATTTTTTACTTCTTCACGAGAGCGACCGACTAACAATTTACTGCACAGATAATATTTTATGTTTGAGAATTTTTCGAATCGATTTAGAAAAGAATTAGGTGTTGACCTCGGAACGGCCAATACTCTTATTTATGTAAAGGGTAGAGGAGTGGTAATTAATGAACCAAGCGTAGTGGCAGTAAACACAAAAACCGAACAGATTTTGGCGGTCGGTCATGAAGCAAAAAACATGCTTGGTAAAACTCCTCCGCACATTATCACCACCAAGCCGCTTACCAATGGTATTATTTCAGATTTTGAAGTAACTGAAAAAATGCTCCGATATTTTGTCGATAAAGTTTATGAAGATAGTTCTTTGAATTTTTTCTCTCGTCCTAAAGTTGTAATTGGTGCTCCGGTAGATATTACTGAAGTCGAAAGGCGCGCGATTGGTGATGCGGTAATGAATAGTGGGGCAAGAGAGGTTTGGATAGTCGAAGAGCCTATGGCTTCGGCAATCGGTTCAAGAATGCCAATTAGTGAGCCAGTCGGAAATCTTATTGTTGAAATTGGCGGAGGAACTTGTGAAATCGCAGTAATCTCATTAAACGGCATTACTACCCGCAAATCAATAAAAATTGCGGGCGACGAGCTAAATCGAAACATTGTTCAATATGCGAGAGATGTTTTTAATTTGCTTTTAGGCGAAAGACAGGCAGAAGAAATAAAAATAAAAGTTGGTTCGGCGATTGAAATGTCTGAACCGATTGAATATCCAATGCGAGGACGCGATCTTCTAACTGGTCTTCCTCGCGAGGTAATGATTAATGATTCCCAGGTTCGGGAGGCAATGATAAAATCATTGAGGGTTATTGTCGATAGTATAAAAGATATTTTGGAAATAACGCCGCCAGAATTAGTCGCTGATATTCACGAGCGAGGTATTCTTATATCCGGAGGCGGTGCAAGAATGAGGGGTCTTGATCAATTGATAAATCGAGCTATTGAAATTCCGGTTAGAATTGCCGACGATCCGCTTACTTCAGTGGTTCGCGGTCTTGGCATTTTACTTGATGACGATAATTTACTTCGTGAAGTAGCTGTTTTCCCATTACTTTCAAAAAATATGAACGTAATTAAATGAAATAAATATGGCCCCAAATAGAGAAAAAAAAATCTATCTGTCCGTGGGGGCGGTTTTTTTATTAATTATAGCTCTTCATTATTTAGG
>Ga0172379_10001556_pt1 | contig 45056 bp, 29 predicted proteins | sample GrowelOW334metaG_FD_119756 | JGI IMG/M metagenome (GOLD analysis project Ga0172379, IMG submission 119756) | Groundwater microbial communities from an aquifer near a municipal landfill in Southern Ontario, Canada - Groundwater well OW334 metaG | ecosystem: Environmental > Aquatic > Deep...
GCGTCCGTTTAGCGCCTGAACCGAATCCGTAGCACCCAGATTGTTGAATATCCCGGTTGTTCCAACATTTATCATTAGCGTCGCAACCGTTGTTCCGGATGCTGTTGCGGTCGAAATGACCGTTCCGCCGCTGTTTATCGTTACTCCAGCCGTATCGCTGACGCTTACCGGTCCGCTGCCGTTAATATTGGCAATAGCCAACGCTGTTCCGGCGGCTACGGCAATCGTTCCGCCGGTAGCTGTCAATGTTCCCAAATTGTTGGAGGTGTTAGTCAGTGTGATCCCGCCGCTGCCAGCGTTGACTATCGTCGTTCCGCTGATGGTCAATACCCCGTTTTGCCCGACGCTACCAGTAGCCGTCACTGTCAGCCCGCCAACACTGACGGTGGAAGCGCCAAGCGTTAGTGTTGATTCGCTGGTTTGAGTAATTGTGGCATTAGTGCCAGTCAGCGCTACTGTTATCGCGCTACCACTGCCGGTTTTATAGCCAATGTTGATACCGCCATCGACAATAACAGCATGGGTATCAGCGTATGTACCTGGACTACCATCATACCCCGCCACTCCGCCAGCGTAAACACTTCCAATGCTTGTATTGCTGCCGCTGATTGTTGTTCCGTTTATAACCACGTTGTCAATCACGTTGTCATTCTCTCCGGCGATTCCACCGACATATACAGCCGCGCCTTTGCCAAAACAATCTGTGCCGTTGGCGATAATTGTTGCGCCGTTTACAAAAGCTCCGGTTATGCTGCCAGCATTAATCCCGGCAATTCCGCCAATAAGAATCGAACCATGGCTCAAATTGCTGCCAGACAGCGTCACGCTGCTGGTAGTACTGTTTGTTACCGCATCATTGTTCATCCCGACTACTCCGCCGACACAAACTGTTCCGTCCGTGGCGCTACCACCAACAAAGCCGCCACTAACTCTAGCTCCGCTTATAAGCCCTGCCGCGTTGTAGCCGGCTATTCCACCAAGATTAACGCTAACGCCACTACCGCCGGCAGCTATTGTCGTGTTAGTTACCGTTACACCGGAAACCGTGCCTAAAGAACCAGCTACAGTGCCGTTCCCCCCAACTACTCCACCAATGTATACGGAACTGCCGCTTGCGCCACTACCGCTGATTGTGCCGCCGCTGACAACGCTTACAGTTATTGTTCCATCGTTCTGCCCGGCAATACCGCCGATATAAATATCACCACTCGCGCTACTACCGGTTATCGAAGGAGTGCTTAATGTCAAGTTGCTTACTGTTGCTCCGCTGGAAAGCTGCTGGAACATACCGACATAGGCTTCAGTGCTATCAATAGACAAGCCAGTTAACGTATGTCCGCCGCCGGAGAATTTTCCCATAAACGATGTTCCCACGCCAGCACCAATCGGAGTAAATGTTCCAATAGCGGTAATGTCGGCGTTCATGGCATATGTGGCGTATTGCGATATTTCGTTATTCACCCGGGTCAAATCGGTATAGTCATTAACAGTATACGTACCAACAATACCGTCGGAGGCAATGAGCCAGCCGGAATCGGCCAGCGGACGAGCGCTTAATGTCGCCTGCCCGGAAGATATTTGCGTTGATGATGGACCACTGTGGGTAATATATCCGGGTGTTCCACCGCTGCCATAAGCGTTAAATTTTACACTACTAACCACACGGGTATTCCCGAAGTTATGAATATTTGAAGCACCGGCAGTAAGACTGCCTATGTTGCTAGTACCGATGGTTATGTTGTTTTTGTCATACACTGAAACCGTAGCACCAGTCGTCGAGAAAGTGCCGAAATCATTTTCGGGGTTATCCAACGTTATCACGTTACCAACGGCATTGATAGTTGTAGCGCCGGTGATGTTCAACGCTCCACTCTGCGTCACCAAGCCCGTTGCAGTTACCGACAGTCCGCCGGCGCTGATGGTAGATGTTCCGAGCGTCAGTGTTGATTCACTAACCTGCGTAATTGACGCGCTGGCGCCTGTCAACGAAACGCCAATCGTTCCGCCGCTGCTATAATTCAGGCCAACATCTCCACCGCCAACTACAGCTATCCGCGTATTAGCGCCGCTGACACCTTCGTTACCGCCCGCCACGCTGCCGACATAAACCGTGCCGCTCGTACTACTGCCACTGATTGTCCCACCGTTCACTGTAACAGTGGTAATCGTTCCGCTATTTTTCCCCGCTATCCCGCCGACATAACCTGCTCCGCCAGTGCTGCGGCCCTCTATCGCCCCGCCGCTCAATGCGGCAGCAGTAATTATCCCGTGATTGTCTCCGGCAATTCCGCCAATAAGGACTGCTGCGTATTGATTATTTGTGTTGCTGCCCGCTATCGTTCCGCTGTTCACTGTGACATCTGTAATCATTCCATAATTTAATCCTGCAATTCCGCCAATACAAACTTGTTCTTCTTCGCTACTGCACCTAATCGTTGCACCGCTCACGGAACTTCCGGCAATCGTTCCGCCATTTTGACCGGCAATTCCGCCAACACGGTAATCTGTATACGCACCGCTGCTTTCAATCGTCCACCCATCCACCGTGCTACCAGTAATTGTTCCTTGATTGTCTCCTGCAATTCCGCCAATATAGAGGTCGTATTCTAAACTTCCACCAACATGCGCCGCAGCCAACGTCAGGTCGCTGACGGTGGCATTTGATCCGCTAATACGGCTGAATAGACCTATACATTGCAAGGAAGTTCCATTGATCGTCAACCCTCCGAGGGTATGACTCTGTCCATAGAATTTCCCGGCAAAGCTGTCTGTATCGTTTCCTATCGGCGTAAATCCGGACAATCCCGTATCGATGTCATTATTTAAATAATATTGAGCATTTTCTGACAAATCATTATGCACGTTGTTCAAATCAGCGCTGTCATATAATGAATATGTTCCAACAAGAGAGCTGTATCCGGATATTAAGCTAGTTGCAGTAGCAGCCAATGGTCTTGCATTGATAGTTGCCGTCCCAGTTGCTCCAGCGATGGTTTTGCCGCTTGCGAAAGTTATCTGCCCGGCGCTACCGCTGCTACCAAAAGCGTTAAGCGTCACACCGTTGATCGCGGTGACGTTGTCACTGACGTTAAAAGTCGTCGCGCTGGCAATAAGCCTGGCAACATTGCTGGCACCAAGAGTTATATTGTTCATATCGTATATTCTTGCCGTCCCGCCTGTCAACGAAACTGTGCCGAAGTCATTTGACGTGTCGTCAAGCGTTATCGTGTTAGCTCCGGCATTAATAGTCGTAACACCCGTGACATTCAACACTCCGCTTTGCCCGACACTGCCGGTAGCCGTCACCGTCAGTCCACCGGCGCTGATGGTGGATAATCCAATCGTGAACACCGTTCCGGCTGTTTGAACAATACTTGCGCTCGTACCGGTCACAAGAACAGTGTTGCTAGCTGGCTGTAGGGTTACTGCTCCATTAAGTAAATGACCATGCAGGTTGTTGGTGCCTGAACCTCCCCCGACAATATCACCGACAGTAACGGCATTATTCAAGCTGCTGGCACTAATTGTGCCTTCGGTCACAGCAATTCCTGTGATTGTACCACCATCATTGTATCCAGCCACGTCACCAACATACACCTCTGTACTACTCGAACTGCCGGTTATCGATGGACTACTCAAAGTCAGATTGCCAATCGTTGCACCGCTACCACGGACATAACCGAACAAACCCACATATTGAGCAGTCTGATTAATGGTTAGATTAATGATAGTATTACTCAGTCCGTAGAACTTTCCTAAAAACGGTGTCGAGCTATCGCCAATCGGCACAAAATTCGCGATACCGGAAGCATCTAACGTCGCAGCGCTAAGATTGTATGTCGCGTTGGCTGACAAGTCATTGCGTACGTTGTTCAAATCGGTACTGTCATACAGTGAATATGTTCCAACAATGGAGCTGTATCCTGATATTAGGCTGGTCGCTGTAGCAGCCAACGGTCTCGCAGTAATACTTGCCATACCGGTTGTTCCGGTTATCGTTTTACCGCTCGCAAAAGTTATCTGTCCGGCCGTACCGTTGCTGCCGAAAGCATTAAGTGTTACACCGCTGATCGCGGTGACGTTGTCACTGACGTTAAAAGTCGTCGCGCTGGCAGTAAGGCTTGCCAGATTGCTTGCGCCGAACGTCAATTCGTCCTTGTCATATATTGTTGCCGTTCCACCGGTAAGAGACACTGTGTCAAAATCGTTGGTTGTTCTGTCCAGTGTTATCGCGCTGCTGCCGGCATTGATTGTTACTGTGCCTGCGGTTAACGCCTCGGTCTGGGTTACTGCACCGTTGGCAGTAATGTTTAAACTAGTCTGGATACCGCCTGTTAAAGCTACCGGCCCGGTAACGGCAACACCAACTGTATCGCCGGTAAACGACATTGCCCCGAAGCTATTTGCCGGGCCAGTCAGGTTAATATTACTACCGTCGGCATTAAACGTTGCTGTTCCGGCAGTTATCGGCGCGGTTTGGGTAATGTTACCGGTCGCTGTTATCGTCATCGCAACCGCGGATAGTGGCAGACTACCAAAACTGCCTGTACCGAATTCGATAGCCTTGTTTAGGTCTAAAGACAGCGTGTCGAGCGTGGATCCGGACGCCCATGTCCCGACGTTCAGCCCGACGTTGGTGACGCTGTCACGCAAGCCGACGTCGTGGACGCCGCCCGCGGCGAAGTTATATGTCACCGCGCCAGTCAGCACATTGGCGTAACTGCTCAAATCGATTGAGCTGCCGCTGCCGTTATTGTTAATTGTCGTTGTACCGCTGACTGTTAACGCGCCACTTTGGCGAACATCTCCGTTAGCAGTTACATCTAACTGCGTCAGGCTGCTTCCAGCTAACGTTACGCCGTTAATGTCCTTAACCAATGCCGTGGCACCAGTCAGTCCGAGAGTTGTGAAGTTGTTGCTGTATGACGCATCGTTCAACACAATACTAGAACTACCGGCGTTAAGTGTTGCCGTATCGGCGGTTATCGACCCGCTCTGGGTTACCGCACCGTTGACCGTCAATCCCAGCGTCGTCAAGCTGCTCGCTGCCAGAGCTATTCCGTTACTATCCACTATCGAAGCAGTGCCGCCGGTTAAGCCCATCGTCGATATATTGTTGCCGGTATTGGTCAGGGTTATGAGATTGCTGCCGGCATTTATTGTTGCGGTTCCGGCAGTTATTGCCGCAGTCTGAGATACTGAACCGCCAGCACGAACATTGATAGTAGTGGCGGTGTTACTACCGCTGATCTCCGACAAATTCACACCGGCGTTACTATATGTTAATGTAACACTGGTCAGCGCTCCAGTTGTCGCACGTACAGCAACCTCGCCCGCGGTCGTTGAATTATTTTTCAGCGAGAAAGTATGATTGCCGGCGCCGCTAAAGTTTGAATTAATCGTCCCGTTGATGATGTTGGCGTTGTTCAGAGTGATCCCGTACCCGCTGCCACTATTGCCAACGGTAATACCACCCGCGGTTATCGTTCCGGTCTGTGATATTTGTCCATAATTTTGCAACGTCAGGTTGCCGCTACCAAGCAGCATATTACCAATCGCAACTCCGTAAGAACCGGCATTAATGTTAGCACTGGCTCCGGTAACGCTAACCGTATTTTCAATAAAGTTTGCCCGCGACAAATCGACAGCAAATCCCAGCGCCGATACCGTGATGCCGCCCTTCAGACTACTAGAAACACTCTGGCTGACATTGCCGCCAGCCGTCAGCAAGAAACTGCCCGAAATCTGGCAGGAACCCAAGGTAACCGGACCAGCGGCAAGAATTTCCACTTTCAAAGGCCCTTGATCGGACGGGTAGCCGCTGACTGAAAGTGTACCGCCAAAGTTATTTCCGGTATTGAGCAGTGAAATTGTACCTGTGGGATTATTGAATCCGGCCCAACTGGTAATATCAAGGTTGGTTCCTGGCGCCTGACTGATTGTTTTGCTTGATGCATATATTGCCAGGCCGTTGTCGATACCTGCGCCGGTGATCGTTGCTGATCCCAATGTCAAATTCCTGTTATCCTGCTGGCGTACCCGCGCGGCGGCAGCAGTTAAACAGAGTATGCCGTTGAAGTCGTTGAACGAGCTTTCTAGACCGATCGAGCCAGCCGCCGTAAGAGTTACAGCGCCACCAAGGATTTGCTCGCCGTCATTGGTACCCTGTGTCAAGTCTCCGCCAGTAGTAATTTGCAGGGAACCAGCGCTGCCAACATCAGCGCCAGCAAGATAGAGAGCATTGCCGTCGCGTATTACAGCGCTAGCAGCCGTCAGATTCAAATGATTAAAATTGTTGCTGACGTTATCCAGCGCTATCGTATTACCGCTATCCATCAATGTCGTCTTGCCGCTGACTATCAGCGCTCCAGACTGTGTGATATTGCCGTTTGCCGTCACTGTCAGGCCGAAATAATTAGTTACATCGGTCAACGTCGATGTTGCCAGTGTCAATCCGTTGATATCGGTAATTGCCGCTTGTCCGCCGCTCAAGCTTAATATTGAAAAATCATTAGCTGCGTTCGTTGCGGTTATATGGCCGCTGCCGGTATTAATCGTGAGTGTCTGTCCAACAGCGTTGATTATTCCGTCAACATTGATTGCGCCACCGGTAGTGATAATATTCAGCGGCGCAACAGTCGCCGTCAGATTGCCCGCGAAGTTTATCCCGCCGCTGTTAAGCGCTGCCAGCGTCGCCGCCGATATCGCCGTCACCGCGCCGCTATAAGTCTGTCCGGCGGCGGTTATCGTGATATTACCGTCCACTATAAACTGTGAACTGTCGGCCGTTAAGCCCACGCCGGGTTGCAGGAAAATATTGTTGCCGGTATAACTAAACGGCATGTTGCCGACCGAGTAATTATTTAGCGCTATCGTCCGCAAATCGCTCATGGCAGCGACGTTGCTATTCAACACATTTTTGCTGATATTGTAGCTGCTGCCGCTGACGAACGTCGCCGCCGCATTACCGCCGTAGTCGAAATTTTTCACATAAACCATAAACGGGGAAGTTAGTTCGCCGTCATAGTTGATTGAATAGTTACTGCCACCTGGCGCTGTTGTCGTGCCAAGTAAGCTGCCGCTACTCAACAAATCAATAGTGTACGTTGTAAGAACGGACAGATTTGCCAACGACCCGCTAATAACGATGCTACTAGCCATCGCATACATTACATAATTGCCGTTGTGGCTGGTCCAATAAGCATTTGCAGGCGGATACGTCGTATATGTTCCAAGCGTACTTGCCGACGTCGGTGTCAACCCATTTAATATAGTATCAGTCTTCTTGTTCGACCAAAGAATATAGCGCCCGCTACCCATCTCAATCGCAGTCGCGCCCAGCGTCGAGTTATTGATAATATTACCAAAGGTTGCCGCCAGATACAGATTATCGGCTCCGGCAACTGCCAGTTTGCCGGATGTCGTAAAGGTCAAATCGCCGTTATTGGCAAGAATAGTGCCGTTGCCAGCGCTAATTGTGGTTGCACCATTAATAATTACCGCGCCGGTCGCCGTCACCGCGAGTCCCCCTACGCTGATGGTGGACGCACCCAACGTCAACGTCGCCTCGCTGATCTGATTAATTGTTGCTGCAGTCCCTGTTATACCTGCGGTTATTGATCCGCCGCCGGTATAATCCAGGGCAATGTTACCGCCAGTCAAAACCGTTCTGGTATCGGCGCCGGTAAACGAACTGCCGCCATAAATGCCGAAGCTTCCGCCGGCATACACTTTTCCGCTGCTGCTATCGGCGCTGATGTTCAGTCCGTTGACCGAAGCAGAGGTAAGCACATCATAATAGTTACCGGCAATTCCACCGGTTCTGATTGTCCCGCCGGCGGTCCTGCTATCCAGCGTAATACCGGTAATGGTCACGCCGCTGACCGTTGCGCCACGACTTCCCCGCCACACATCGCTTCCGCCGATAATACCCGCTACGCTGAGCGTACTGTTTATGCTGGCGGCCGATATAGTTGCGCCGGTAATCGTTACGTTATTAATATGGCTATTATTAGAATCGTCTTTGCCGACTACCCCGCCAACAAAAACAGTAGCGCCCGGGCAACCGCTACCGGTCAAAGCGCCGCGCATTATTCCGCCGGTCACTGCTACGTCGGTGATTAGCGCACCATCACCGTTTATTCCAGCTATGCCGCCAACAAAAGAATCCTGGCCCCAATCAGATACTAATACATTTTCCGTTGCGCTGACTGTCGATCCGGAAAGCTGCACGCCGGAAATTGTACTGTCATTTCGTCCGGCGATACCGCCAGCAAAGGCAAAGCAAGTAATGTTGCTGCTGCTGACGGTTATTCCGCTACCAGTAGCGTAAGTTATCAACCCGTAATTGTGGCCGGCAATACCGCCGGCATAAACATTGTAATAAAAACCGGTACCATCACCAATGACAGTAACGCCGCTGGCAGTAACTCCGCTAACAACAGCTCCGGCCTCATTCATTCCGACAAATCCGCCGGCATAAAGGTTGCTGCTGTAATAATCCGATCCAAAGTCCTGGGCTTTTGTCAACCCGGCGCTGACCAATCCTCCGGTTATCAGCCCCCAATTATCCCCGGCAATCCCGCCGACACAAACATTGCCGTCACTGACGTTGCTGCCGCTGAGGGTAGCGCCGCTGACAGTACCGCCAACCAGCGTGCTTCCGACAGCGTTAACACCGGCGATGCCGCCGACATATACCACGCCAGTAGTGCTGCTGCCAGTTACACTACCGCCGTTAAGAATAGTATTATTTATCGCACCAAGATTTTTCCCTGCGATACCGCCGATACAAAGCTCCGTGTTTGAAGAACTGGCGCTAATATTCGGGCTGTTCAAGACCAGACTGCTAACTATCGCGCCGCTGCCGACATAACCAAACAAACCGACATATTGGACATTGGTGGTGTTGATGGTCAGATTGCTGATGGTGTTATTTAAGCCGTCGAATTTTCCGGAGAAAGACGTGGCAGCATTACCTATCGGCGTATATGTAACTCCGGTCATATCAATATCATTACCGAGGGCAAAACCATCGCCCCACCAGCTGGTATTGTTGCCAATCGCAGCGAGGTTGGCTGCGGTATTTACCAGCATGTAACCGATACTGGTACCGCCGGTGATGTTAAACGAAGTCGCAGTGCCGAAAGTCGCCGGGTTGTAATAAACTTTCGCGGTTGCTAATGTCCCCAACGTTACTGCGTTGGCATCGGTTGCATTGAACGTCCCGACACCTGTTCCGCTGTTATCGCAACGCAAAGTCAAAGTGCCAGTACCGCCGTACTGGATTTGCTGACCGCTCACGATGGTAATGTCCCGATAGGCAGAGAGCGTCAAGTCGTGATTACTAGTTCCGGCAGCGTAATCTATTGTCGAGTTTACAAGGATATCACCATTACCAGCGATCTCTCCGTCTGTTGCAACTGTTACGTTGCTGCTGGTTAAGGCCAAGCTTATCGCTGCAGCACTGGTGCTATCAATGACTATATCCGTCGGGTCAACAAGCCACGAACCGGCTGAACCATTTGCCGCTCCGGCATTTACCATTGCTCCGCCAAACAACACGCTCTTGCCGCTGGTCTCGATAAACCCGCCGGCGCCAACGCTATCGCCGCCGCGGGCGAGCAAGGTGGCACCGGTAACAGCCAAGGTTCCGGTTGCTTTGTCGGCGATAATTTCAATCGTACCGCCGTTGCCGGTTGCTCCGGCATTGGCGTTTAATGTGCCGCTAACGGTGATATTATTGGCATTATTCAGAGTAATTGCCCCGCCATTGCCGTTAAGCGTTGTTGCTTTTATTATTCCGCCGACATTGATTGCCGTTGCCCCCTTGATTTCTACCAGCCCGCCGGATGCAAAGATACTGCCCTGGATATTGATTGTGCCATTGCGTTCGCTGGTGTTAATCGTACCGTTCTGCATGAATGCCAGCGGGTCAACGTGGGAAGTGGTCGCAATTAATCCGGCAACATTGACCTGGGCGCCGGGTGCGAAATACATGCCGTTGGGATTAGCTAAATATACTATACCGTTGGCGTTCAGCTGTCCGTATATAGCGCTTGGGTTATTCCCAACAATCCGGTTGAGCGCCACCGCGCTGGCGTTCGGTTGCTGGAAATTGACAGTTTCGTGTTTGGCAATATCAAAGCTGCTCCAGTCGATTGCCGCGCGCTGGCTGGCTTGGGCAATATTCGTCACATCACCAGCCTGAGTAATTGTCGCCCGCCCGCCAACGACTACTCCGTCCTGCGGCGCAGCATCCACCATATATGGCGAAACGAATAAACCGGCGGCCAATGCCGCCGCCGCCCATTCTTTAGTGTGCGCACGGATGCCGTCGCCAATTTGTGAAATTTGTGTTTGGATATTTTTATGAAGACAGTTAAATCCCTTGACAACTCTGCGGCTTTGTGTCTTTGCAGCTTTAAGAACCGACCGGCAAAAACACCTCATCCACTGAGGAATTTCCCGCAACCAGCTCCGGCGGATTTTTCTCGACTGTTTCATAAAACTCTCCTGTTGTTTATTGGTTTTATAAATAAATATAAAAAAACACCAACAAACAAGCCGTCGCTATGACTGCATATTTATTAGCGCAATAATGAATTTTTTTATACAACAAATATTTTTCGCCATGTTTCGACCTCCAATTGCTTGCAGGTTTACGCTGTATGGCACATAACATTTTACTCAATTGCTATTCATTTGTCAAACAAACGACCACCAGTTATCTCCACTAAATATATAAGTGCTCAGTCGGCTTTACAAATAGTTGGCGAATTTTGAGCACTATGGTATTATTTGGGAATAATGTTTTTTCGCGGAGGACAATTAATGCGGTTTTTATTAATATTAACAATACTGCTATTGATTATTTTTGTTACAAACCCTGGCGCTAGCGCGGCGGTTGTGACAACAGACGAAAAATGGCAGAGTTTTGACAAAGAGATTGCACCACGGCTGGAGTACTTCAAAACACCCGGTGCCGCAATCGCCATTGTCGATAATGGTAAACTGGTGTTGTGTAAGGGCTATGGCTGGCGCGATATCGACCAAAAACTGCCGGTCGACGAAAATACCTGCTTTCAACTGGCGAGTATTAGTAAGTTTGTTTTGGCGCTTACTGCCGGAGCCTTGGTGGATAACGGTACATTAGCTTGGAACAATCCGGCGAAATGCTATTACCCGCAACTGAATTTTTCGGACAGCATGGTTGAAAACAAAGTGACACTTACCGACTTGCTTAGCCACCAGTCGGGGTTAAAAAGCTTCGATGGCGATGACTTAACAGTTTTTGGTTATGACAAAGCAGAAATCCTGGCGCGGGTAAAATATCTGCAACTCAACAATTTTCGTGAACGCGCCCAATATTCCAATGTCGGTTTTTTGTTAGCTGGCGCGGTCGTCGGCGGCGCCTATGGTTCCACTTGGGAACAAGCGGTACAAGACAAGCTGTTTGAGCCGTTGAAAATGACTGATTCTACTACTCATTCAACCGACAGTTCTTTTATTGCCGCCCATTCTGATTATGCCAAACCTTATAGTTATGATTTTTGTCAAAAAACAAATCTGTCTGTATCAATGACCAACTACGACCCGCTCGGCCCGGCCGGCACCATGGCATCGACCGCCAATGATATGAGCAAATTGCTGCTGATGTTGACCAACGGCGGTAGCTTCGATGACCGGCAAATAATTTCGCCAAGTTCGATAACAGATGTATTCACACCAACTATAATCAACAACTACGGCGGCCCGGATGGTTTTGACCACGGCAATAACTGCCTGGGCTGCAACAGCTTTCTTTTCAACAACCAAACGGTCGTTGAGAAAGATGGCCTGTTAAACGGAATGTGTTCGGTCATAACGCTGATACCGTCAACAAATTCCGGTATCGTTATTCTCTGCAACACCGACATGATTGACTTTCGCGGCGCAGTTCGTGAATTGTTTTTGGAATATATCCTCGGTTCCACCGGCAAGGATTTGCAAAAACTAAATTATTTTGAACCCTGGCGTGAAGAGTGCGGCGACACAAACTCCTATCAACCACCGACAACTCCGGCGGGCGCGGCTCCGCCGCCGCTAGCACTAAAAGACTATTGCGGCACCTATCAAAACGACTGTTACGGCGCCTTTGCCATTGCCAAAACCGACGGTAAATTAACCGTCACTGCCGCGCACAATAAAAAAACCGGCTACCTTGTTCCTCAGAACGGCAACCGGTTTATCTGGTTTTGGCCACAAAACGACGATCGGTTCAGCATGACTTTTAAAGTCGAAAACGGCAAAGCTACCGCCGCCTACGGCGAGTGGTTGGGGATTTTGAAAAAGCGCTAGGCTTACATTCCTGACAAATCCCATAACAAAACCGTTTCCAGCCCACTACTGCTCGCCAAATATTCACCATTCGGGCTAAAAGCTATTGCGCTAAAAAATCTGCCGTAACCGGCCAGTGTCGCTATACATTTATTATCGGACACCGTCCAAAGTTTAATTTCATCCTGGCTGCTACCCGCTAAATATTTGCCATTCGCACTAAATGCTACCGAAGCAATATAATTATTATAGCCGGAAAATGTCGCAATACACAGCCGGTCAGCGACATTCCATAATTTTACGGTTTTGTCATCACTGCCGCTCGCCAAATATTTACTATCCGGACTAAAGGCAATTGTATCTACATAATCATCATGCCCAATTAGTGTTGCAGCACAACTATCGTCCGCCAAATCCCACAGCTTGATTGTCTTATCACCACTACCGCTCGCCAGATAGCGACCGTCCGGGCTAAACGCCACCGCCGTAATTCCACCGCTATGCTCAGCAAACGTTGCAACACATTGCCGACTTGCGACTTCCCACAGCTTTACCCTGCCGTCCCAGCTGCCACTCGCCAGATAACGGCTGTCCGGACTAAATGCTACTGAAGTAACTGCCTCTTCGTGTTCGGTTAGCGTTGCAACGCATTGCTCGCTTGCCATACTCCACAGCTTGACTGTTTTATCGTTACTTCCGCTCGCCAAATAACGGCCATCTGAACTAACCGCCAATGCTTCGACGTAATCGTCGTGTCCGGACAACGTAGCAACCCGTTCACGACTGGCAACTTCCCATAATATAATTGTCTTGTCGTCGCTGCCGCTCACCAAATATTGACTGTTCGGGCTAAACACTACTGCATTAATGATATCAGTATGGCCATTTATAACCGCATTACCCGCCGCTAACCAAATTTTATCAGTAATACTAAACGCGTTGTTATCTATCGAACGGGCATTTTCTATGTAAACTGCAGCTTCAGCTTTTTGGCCAAGCGCCATCTTGTTCCGTGCCGACAAAACATAGGACTGGACATCCAGGGGATTGTTTTTTATTAATTGTTCACAAATCACATCCGAATCGGCATATTCCTGGCGGTTATTTTGCATCTGGGCCCGCTGAAACAACACTGCTTCGTTATTCGGCGCATATTTCAACGCAAAGTCGATATCGTAGGTTGCCGCAGCAAACTTACCCTTGTTCTCCAACGCCTGCGCGCGCAGCAAATAATCGCTATAGTTTTTTGAGCCTTTAGCAATTCCCTGATTGGGTTGCGGCGCATAAACCGAACCGTACAACTGCAACGCATCATAATAACGGGCATTGTCCCAGGCATAATCCGCATGCTCAATTACATACTTATCATCGTTAGTTAGTTTTGCGAGCAAATTATAGTCAGCGACAACTGCATCGTATTGATCCAGCGTCCGCTCCAAATATAACCGCTGAACGACCAGGTCGGGGTTTTCCGGATCATTTTTGATCATCTGGTTAAAATAGCCCAGCTTCTGCTGGTCCGTGGCGTTTGCCAACACCTTGTCCCAAATCGCATTGTCTTTGGGGTTAATCGACAACGCTTTTAAATAATCTTTGGTTGCCTCTTCGTAAGTGGCATCGGATAATTCCTCGATTTTCGCCCGTTCGATATAGGCGTCATAATAGTTAACATCAAGACTGATTGCCTTGTCCAAACACTTAAGTGTAAGATTATTGTTGCCAGCCGTCTTAAACTCCAGCGCTTTGTTGTACCAGGCTTGAGCGGAAATATTGTATTGTTTGTTGGATAATGCAATAACTTGCTGCTCGGATTTGGCAATTTTCTCCACCACCACTTTTTTTTGTTCAACAGTGGTCGCCGCCGCAAATTCAGCTTTTAACTGCGTGATGCTGGCAAACAAATCTTTCACCTGCGCCTGCATTTGCGCATATTCTTTAGACGAGTCAACCGGCGGCAACTGGTTGGCTTTTTTGCTGCGCAACAAATCAATGTTTCCGGTATTAACCTTAGCTTTTATCGTACATACGACTTTCATACCTACCGGCAGTTTTATTTCCTGATAACTCTTGTCCTCGACCTCGACGACGCTCGACGCCAGCACATTTATTTCATCGACAGTAACCTGATAATTTTTAACTTTGGTATAACTCTCCACCAGGACACCAGCCTGCTCCGACGCCGCACGCAACGCCTGACTGAGCGCCAGTTTTTTGGCATTCAATATTGTTTCGTTTTCACCCATCGTATATTCACCAGTTGCCGTAATCTCCTGTACTTCGGCAAACGCGACACAAACAAACAAAAGCAACGCCACAACGACACCAATGAAAACGTTAATTCTTTTCATATCATCTCCAAGAATTTCATTGATTACATTTTACCACAATTCTGCTGAATTAAAACTGCGACGCTAAATAATGACACCCTGATTGCAGGAATTTCATTATTAGTGGCGAATTTAGACTAAGTACCGATTATATATAAGGAGTTTTTCATGACGAATTTAAGAAGAAAACCATTTATTCATGCGCTGCTTGTGTTTGTTCTCAGTTTTAACATTCTCATTACCACGGCGTTTGCGAGTGAGCAACTGGTCATGGTTGTTGCCGTAACCCGCCACGGTGACCGCACACCGTTTGACCAAATCGTAAATTCACCGATCGACTGGAAAAATGAAAGCGCCGAACTCACTCCGACCGGTATGAATCAGTTGTTCAGCGTCGGCAGTCAATACCATCAGAATTACATGGAAAACCAGCGATTATTACCGGAAAAATTCAACAACAAATATATCGCCGTTTATTCCAGCGATACCAACCGGACGATGATGAGCGCGGAAAGTTTGTTGTACGGACTGTATCCGCTCGGCTATGGTTCATTATTGCCGGACGGTCAGGCCGCTTTGCCCAAACGCTTTCAACCGGTTCCGATACGGATGATCGCCGCCGACTCAAGTTTGATTATAACTCCATACACTGATTATCTGCGGATAATGAAGGAAAACGTTTATAGCCAACCCGAATGGCAAAAAACCGAACAGCAAAATCAAGCTAACTTTGCCCGCTGGACGAAAATATTAGGCAATAACATAACCGGGTTAAACGATGTAATGACTGTCGGCGATGTTTTGCTGGTACGCTCCAAAAACAATATTCCTTTACCAGCCGGATTGACCGACAGCGATCAAGCCCAAATATTAAAGCTAACCAGCTGGGCACTGGCTTATGAATACAAGACAAAAAAAGTCTCATCGATTTGCGGCGCAGAATTATTGCAACGCATCGGTAACGATATCAATACCAAAATTGCCAATCAGAACGACCGCCGCTTTGTGTATTATTCCGGCCATGATTTGACAATTTTGCCGCTCATGACATTGATGAATCACCCGCTTAGCCAGGCACCCGGCTACGCCTCACATATTGAATTCGAAGTCTATCAAGATGATGCAAAAAATTATATCGTCCGTCTGGTTTACAATAACGCCGAAGTTGCCCGTTACCCGCTTGCCGATTTTAACAAACTGGTGGCATCAGCAAAATAACCGCTCAACGCCTGTGCACACAAGAACCGTCCGACAAAAATGTCGGACGGTTCTTGTTATATATCACCGCAAACTTTTACCCAAACTTATTTTTGGTCATTTAAATAATGTTTCACGTGAAACATTATTTTCAGAACCTGTAAAAAGATTTTCGAGAGTCACGCTCGTAATTCGATTTTGTAACTATTGACCCGTTGGGCAATGATATCCTGCAACAGCTGATAATTAAACAGTGCGGACCGGGCACCGATGTTTTCACAATAAAATTCTTTACCGCTGTCTGTCGGCTGGCTTAACCGGCTGTTTGGGAAAACCGCCTGCGCTTCATTAATACTTTCGGCATCAAAAACCTGGAAGCCTCTTAGCATGGTCAGCAGACAATAAATTTCCAGCACCAAATCGTAAAATAATTTAACCTGATCGGCGTCACCCGGTTTAGCGCGGTTATAAAAAAAGCGATTGTCTTTAAACTCGTTTATTTCCAAACGCAGCACTGGCCAGTCAATGTCCGCTCCGGCAAAAAATCGCTCCAGTTGGTTGCCCAGCAATTCACACAACCGCAGTTCATTAAAAATCTTTTTTTTGTGTTTGAGATAGGCCGAGTACTCAGTCAGGTTATAATACACAAACCCTGTCGCCAATGCCACACCGACGCCGATAATACTGTCAAGAACCAGCAACGCAAAAACTCCCGGCTGATCTTTGGTCGGCACCAATATTTCGATTACTACCGCCATAATCAACCCCAACCGTTTAGCTTTCGCTTCGCCCAACAAATCGAAAACCAGCGCCACGATAACCACTACGACCATCAGCCGTGCCGCTCCGGCCGGTATATTATTCCAGGGCATTACTAAATTTATGGCACTCACGGCAATTGCCGGCAACAAAAACGCCAATATCGCCGTCTTTGCCATATCCAACATTAACACTAACCGATAATCAGCCACCATCCAAACCGCCAGCACACAGTATAGCACCGCCGTCCCGCCCATGGAAAAGCTGGTGGTAATTTGGACACAAAGCAGCGTGCTGATTGCCAGAATATGGAATTTACTGTCCCGCAATATATGGCTGATTTTTATTTTATTCATATTCCGGCCTCGCCACTTATCAGCCGCGACAACTGTTTCAGAAGTATTTGCCGGCCGACTATCAGCTTTCGGACTGCCAGATTGTTAGTATATACCACCTGCGTCTTTTCAACCGAATCATTTCGGCAAGCAAATTCTTGTACGATCATCGCCCTGGTGTCGTCATCCAATTGTCCCGGCCGATAGCTATTGGCCCACAAATAATACAATGCTACACGCACATCATCCAGTGTAGCAATTGTTTCTGCCGCAACAGCGATTCCGGCGGCCGGTTTTTTTCGGATTATGTGTTCGGCTTGCAAAAAACTATGCAATTTATCAATTTCGACAATATCCCGTTTTAGTTTCTCTAAATCGCTTTCCAGAATCCGGCGGTTGTTGACCAAAATTTTTTTGACCAGCGCCAACAATCCGTCCGCTGTTGCCGTGATTTTCAACGACAATTGCCGGTGGCCGCTGATATCGTTTTTTAGATACCAGCGGCTAAGCAACAAAATTATGACGATACCAATCAAAGTATGCAGTAACCGCCATCCGGAATATACAAACACATTTTCGTGATTGGTGATATTGTGATAAAAGTAGACAACCAGAAACATCGAACCACCGGCATTGATGTATTCTTGCCAGTTGAACCGCTCAGCGATAAAAAAAATTAACAGATAACCGACAATCGCAATCCAGGGGTTCATCGGCAAAGTGTAAGCGGCAACCGTACCGATGCCCAGTCCGAAACAAGTTGCCCAAATCCGGCTGCGCGCGCTCTGATAAGTATCGGAGATTCCGCTGCCAACGCAAACAATAATTGTCAACGCCTGATAAAAATAATAATGGCTACCCGAATGCCAGGGAATTATCAGCGCCTCTACCAGCGTGATAATAATTCCCAGCATTATCAGATGTAGTTTTTTGTCCGCAAGCGTGGTTTTCATAATGTTCAAAGTGCGCATATTTGCCTCAATGAATTCTACAATTATAATCCGAAATACAACCCTGCCTGATAGACAACAAAACATACCACCCACGCCAACACAAAATTATAAGCCGCGCTGAAACCTAACCATTTCCAGCCAATTTCAGCTCTTATAGCTGCCAGCGCTGCAAAACAGGGTACGTTAATTAGTGTAAACAACATCAGAATATAAGCAATCAACGGCGAGAAATTTCTGTCCTTTTTCAAGGCTTCGCCCAGACTCTGGCCGGCATTGACGTCCGCGTCATTGCTTTCAACTTTGTAGAGCACGCCCAAAGTTGAAACCACTACTTCCTTTGCCGCAAACCCGGTAATAACCGCAATTCCGACTTTCCAGTCAAAACCTATCGGCCGCAACACCGGTTCGATAACCTTGCCAATCTGCCCGGCATAACTGTCTTCCATTTGAATCTCGGCCTGACTTTCGGAGGCATGTTTCGCCGGATCGGCAACCGTTCGCGGAAAAGTCGTTATCGCCCATACCAAAACCGATGCCAGCAAAATAATCGTGCCGGCCTTACGGAAATAATGACAGGTCTTGTCCCAGACGTGCCAAAGGATACCGCGTACCGTCGGTACGCGATAGGTCGGAAGTTCCATTACAAACGGCGTGGATTTGCCTTTATACACCGTTCGTTTGAAAACCATTGCCGAAACCAATCCCAGCGCAATGCCAATCAGATAAATTGACATGACTACATTACCGGCATTGTTCGGAAAAAAGGCTGCCGCCAGCAACACATAGACCGGCAGTTTCGCGCCGCAACTCATCAGCGGCACCACCATAATTGTCATGATTCGGTCCCGGACGCTGCGCATGGTGCGCGTCGCCATAATCGCCGGAACCGAGCAACCAAAACCCAGCATCATCGGCAAAAAAGATTGTCCGTGCAATCCGAAGATATGCAGAAATTTATCCATAATAAACGCGGCGCGGGACATATAACCGGTGTCTTCCAGCACCGAAATCAACAAAAACAGTATAATAATCAACGGTACAAAGGATAACACCGAACCGACACCGCCAATGATTCCATCGACCACTAACGAACGCAGCAAGCCCTCCGGCAGCAGTCCGGAAAGTGCGACACTCAGCCAGCCAAATCCGGCTTGAATCCAATCTTTGGGGAATTCACCGATTATAAACGTGAACTGAAAAATCGCCCACAGAAAAAACAAAAATATCGGCAGCCCTAAAAATCGGTTGAGCAAAATTGAGTCGATTTTTTCAGACAGCGAAACATGCGTACGTTCTTCACTGAACACCGCTTCGGCAACAGCACCGTTTACATAGGCATAACGCTGTTCCGAGACGATGATTTCCGAGTCGCGGCCAAAATGCTTCTCCAAATGCTGGATATGGCGCCGGGTTTCTTTTTCAATAAGCGCATAATCCTTATGCTCGCGCAACTTCTTGTTGGCATCTTTATCTTTTTCGATTAGTTTAATTGCCATCCAGCGTGCCGGATAAATTGCGGTGAACTTCTCGTCTTGTTTGACCAGTGTCTCAATACGTTCAATCTCGCGCTCTAACTCGTCGCCATAATAAACTTTTATTTCCGAAGGATTAAGGACGCCGGCAATTTTTGCGGCATCGGCAACCTGCACCACAATATCCAGAAGTTCATCCAAACCCTGTTTTTTTGCACCCACGGTTTTTACCAACGGCAGCTGCAACAATTCACTCAGCAGCTCTTCATCAATATCCAGACCCATGCTCTCGGCCTGATCAATAATGTTCAAAGCGCCGACCACCGGAACGCCCAATTCCTGTAATTGCAGACAAAAATACAGATTGCGCTCGATATTCGTGGAGTCAATAACATCAATGATAATGTCCGGTTTTTCTTCAAGAATAAAATCCCGCGCCACAACTTCGTCCGCTGAATAAGCCGTTAAGCTGTAAGTACCGGGCAAATCAAAAATTATCAACTCCCGGCCCTTGTACTGCCTGCGCCCCTCTTTTTTTTCTACGGTCACACCGGCATAGTTGCCTACTTTTTGGTGCGAACCGGTAATCGCGTTAAACAAAGTCGTTTTCCCGGCATTCGGGTTGCCTGCAAGACCGATGCGAATTACTGTTTCAATTTTATTTTCCGGCATATTATCCTTATCCCTTCTCCAATCGTGCTTTACAACTGCGACGGCGTTTACATACACAAGTCAGTTCCGGAATTTTTTCGATTTCAATCCCGTCGGCTTCGGATTTGCGCAACGAAACATTATAGCGTAATATGCAAATTTCAATCGGGTCGCCCAGCAGCGCCCTGCGGACAACTTTCCCCTCGGTTCCCTGCGTAAAGCCCATTTCAGAAATTCGTTTTCCGATTTCGCCGGCTAAAGTTACTTTTATGACCTTAAAGCAATCGCCGTTGCTTAATTCTGACATCAACATTATCTGTGCCTCCGTTTCTCGTTTACCACTCTTCTGTTACCTTAAAATTATAGCGCCTCACGCCTGACTATTCTATATTTTTTATAGCTTTTACCTGATATCCTGCGAATTTTTGAAAAAAATATCCCGCACGACGATAGGTTTTACCGTCGTGCGGGATATTAGAATATATCAGAACCGGTTTTATTTTTTTCGTTGCAACATCACAACAACACAACCCGGCCCAAAATGTACCGCCAGCGATGCTCCCAACTCTGCCACTTCAACATTTTCTATACCGATGTTTTCCCGGACCAAGGCAATTACTTCCGCCAACGGTTGCGGGCGTTCGGTGTGCGTGATACCAATCCATTCGATTTCCTCCGCCGGCGGCAATTCCTCCATAATCCGCAACAGCGCCTTGCTGCGGGTTCGCACCTTGTCCAGTACGGCGATTTTACCGTTCTCAACGGTCAAAATCGGTTTAATCTGCAGCAAGCTGCCAAACAGCGCGGCTGCGCCGCCGATTCGTCCGCCTTTGTGTAAATATTCAAGCGTTCCCGGAAGAATATAAATATCATTGCGTGCCACCGCGGTTTCTAACAACTCGGCAATTTCTTTGGCACTCTTGCCGGTTTGTGCCAACGCCAGCCCCTGCCGCACTAAATTCAGCAACCCCACGCCTGCCGAGCACGAATCTACAACCAACACCTGATTTTTGGCATATTGTCTGGCAACACTGCCGGCACATTGCCAGGTACCGCTCACACCAGCGGAAACAGTTACGACCACGGCATAATCACCCGCCGCCGTTATTTTATCAAATACCGCGGCAAATTCACCCGGTGCCGGCTGGCTGGTCGTAGCATCCATCTCTTTTGACTCGACATACTCAAATATCTCATCCGCCGTCAGCTCCGGCTCATCGATTACCTGCTCGCCGATAATAATCTTAATCGGCACGACGTGCAAATTTTCGTTTTCCCGCAAAAAATCTTGCGGAATGTTCGCCGTACTATCAACTACGATGTGTACTTTATTCATTATCTTACCTCATTTTTTTGTTTTTTGCATTTTCTGTTTTTTTTGAACAAACGCTTTGCAAAATTATGGTGATACCGCACCACGCTCCTGCATGCGGCGTATTATAATCCTTTACGTCAATTATTGCAACTTGTGTAATTTTACAAAATTAAGAAACCCCTCTCCGTCAACCAGAGAGGGGCGCAAACGCATTTATGCATTTTTATTATAACTTGTTCTTTTCGTCAAGATTCCAAATCAGCTTGCAATAATCGCGGATTGCCCGGTCGGAACTAAATTTCCCCATGCGGGCAACATTTAAAATCGATTTTCGCAACCAGGTTTCACGCTCCAGATACTCCCGCTCAACCTGCCGCTGGCAACGCAGATAATCGGCAAAATCCGCGCATAGCAAATACTGGTCATACTCACGTAAGTGTTTGACAATCGGTGCAAACAACCCGCAATCACCGTCCGAGTACCTGCCGCATTCAATCTGCGTCAACGCTTCCTGCAGTTCCGGGCAGGCATCAATATATTCCCGGGGATTGTAACAATCGCAGCGCAGCGCTTCGACCTGTTCAACCGTGTTGCCAAATAAATAAAAGTTGTCTTCGCCCACTTCTTCGCGAATTTCCACATTGGCGCCATCCAAGGTGCCAATGGTCAGCGCACCATTCATCGCCATCTTCATGTTGCCGGTGCCGGACGCTTCCATGCCGGCAGTAGAAATTTGCTCGGACAGGTCCGCCGCCGGGAAAATCAAACTGCCATTTTTGACATTATAATTCGGAAAGAATACGACTTTTAACAATCCATTAGTCTCTGGATCGTTGTTTACCACTTTTGCCACCGAAGTTATCAGCCGGATAATCAGTTTAGCGGTGTAATAGCCCGGCGCCGCTTTGCCGCCGAATATTACCGTGCGTGGCGGTACGTTGGCGCAGTCCCCGCGTTTCAACCGGTTATATAACGCGATAACATGTAAAATATTCATTTGCTGGCGTTTGTATTCATGAATCCGTTTGACCTGCACGTCAAACAGCGAATCGGGGTTGACCTTAACGCCTGTGCGCTCTTCGATTACTGCGGCCAATCGTTTTTTGTTGGCAAGCTTTGCTTCATGCCAGCGGCTGCGAAAATCGGCATCGTCAGCATACGGTTCCAGCTTGCGCAGTTCAGATAAGTCACTCAGCCAGGCACCGTCAATTTTTTCTTCTATCAACTCGGTCATTCCCGGATTAATCAACGCAATAAACCGCCGCGGCGTTACCCCGTTGGTTATATTATGAAATTTTTCCGGCCACAATGCGTAGAAATCTTTTAGCACTGTTGATTTCAACAGTTCCGAATGCAACCGGGCCACGCCATTGATTGCATGACTGCCAACACAAGCCAGATAGGCCATCCGCACATAGCGTTCGCCACATTCCTCAATAATCGATACCCGGGACACCAGTTCTTCGTCGCCGGGAAATTTTTCACGCACTGTAAGCAAAAAGCGCCGGTTGATTTCCAAAATTATTTCCAAATGCCGCGGCAATAGTTCGCCGAACATCGCAACCGTCCACTTCTCCAGCGCTTCCGGAAGCAGAGTATGATTGGTGTAGGCAAAGGTTCGGACAACATTTGCCCAGGCAACATCCCAGGACACCCGATGATCATCCACGAGAATTCGCATAAGTTCAGCAACGGCAATTGCCGGATGGGTATCATTCAATTGCACAACAAAATGGTCGGCAAACTTATCTGCCGGTTCGTTGCTTTCATACGCATCCTCAATGATACTCAGCATCTCCTGCAAAGCGCAGGAAACAAAAAAGTATTGCTGCTTCAGCCGCAATTGCTTGCCTTCGCTGCGTTCATCGTTTGGATACAACACTTTAGAAATGTTTTCCGACAGCACCTTGGCATTAACGGCGCGGTAATAATCGCCGGTGTTAAATGCTTCAAAATCCAAATCCTTAGTTGCCGCAGCCTTAAATAACCGTAAAATGCTTATCGCTTTGGAGCCATACGCCGGAACGACAATCTCGCAGGGGATGCCGGTAATTGTTTTTGCCGGTTCCCAATTCCGGTAGTTGCCGCCTTTTGCGTCAGAAAAATCGCTGACACGGCCACCAACACCTACCAAATATGCCGAACGCGGCCGCTGAATCTCCCAGGGGAAACCGTTGGTCAACCACATATCAGCATTTTCAACCTGACTGCCGTTCCTGATTTCCTGCTCAAACAAGCCAAACTCGTAACGAATACCGTAACCAATTGCCGGAGTCTTCGTCGTGGCAAATGAATCCATATAGCACGCCGCCAACCGGCCCAAGCCACCGTTGCCTAACCCCGGTTCCGGCTCACAGTCCAATAACAAATCAAAATTCAAACCCAGTTCGGCAACCGCCTGCCGCGCAGTGTCAGTAATGCCTAACGCCAGCAAATTGTTCCCCAGTTGCGGCCCCATCAGGTATTCGGCCGAAAAATAACAGACCACGCGATTTTCATTATTCAGCAACATGTGCGGCAGGCTATAACTAAAATTAATCATCAACTGGTCACGCACCGCATAGGCCAGCGCCTGGTAATAATCTTCGTGTGTGGCAAATTCGGGAATAATTCCGACACTGGTGGACAGATGCCGTTCAATAGCGTCTTTGAATGCTCTTACGGTAACTTGTGCCTGGTTTTTCATAGCGACCCACCTCTCAATTGTTCTAGCTCCGTTTTGCGGGGGTAGAAGCCAAATTTTGCGTAAAAATCAAACACCTGCTCGTTGCCATAAGCGACACTTAGTGTTTTCTTTATCGAACCCTGTTCGTCGAGCCAGTTAAGCGCATTGTGCATCAGCTGTTCGCCGATACCCTGCCTGCGGTATTCAGGTTTAATATAAAGCGACTCCACATCACCGATTTTATCATCATCAATGCTGCTCACACAATAGCCTGCTACTTCACCGCTATCAGCATTTTTGGCAAATTCTACCCGCAATTTACCGGAAACCGTTTTTTTCAAAAACCGGGCTTTTCGGTCGGCATATTGCACCGCGGCAAAATGCTGCTTAAAATACACCGATTTTTCCTGGTGATGTGCTGTTAGCATTTCCCAAAACGGTTGCAGCTCGTCCAATAGTTCTTCACTTCCGGTTGTGTAAATAACTTTCATAAACAAAACCTCACAGTTAATTGCCGATTTTGCTGCCGCAAAATCAATAAGAGTTTTTGCAACAGTCAGGTTGCTTTTTTCCTGTTCAGCGCCATCCAATCGCCGATATCGTAAAACCCTAATTTGCGGTAAATATTTCCGGCCGCCGGATTGTCAAAAAACAAGCACAGCTTCTTGCCTTCACTTAACAACGCTTCGCACAACATCCGCATACAGGCGGTTGCATAGCCGCGACCGCGGTGATTTTTAGCGCAGGCTACCGCAACAATCATCGCTGAATGCGGATTTTCGGCTACTGTTGCCGCATTTGCGACCACCTGCCCGGCTTCGCGCACGATATAATACCGGCTTTCGCCACGGATTATTGCCGATGCAATCCGCTCGGCGCCCGCCGGTTGGGCAAATTCGGTTATTGTCGCAAGCAATGCCGCAACCGCTTGAGCATCCGCAGCAGTGGCACATTCTACCTTAACATCGTTCTTTCCGAATTCCGTCAACACATCCATTTGCGCAAAGCAGAACTTGCGCGGCGTCGTCAAATCCAGGAGCGGCCGATAATCGGCGACATTTTCTGAGGTACCGGCAATATTTATAAATTGCGGATAAGACCGGATAATTTCCGCGAAGCCCTGCCGGTCATGCTCGCCGTTCGCCGCAATCATAAAATGCTGGTGGTAGAACAACAGCATCGCCCGCAACGTGCCATCCGGCATAAAATCACCCCAGCATTCCTGAAATTCACGAGAATAGCCGTTGTTATAAATATCGCCAATAATAAATAAATTTTTTGCCGGTTCCCGTAACAAAAACGGCATGACAACATCGTTATCAGCGTCACTAAGTTTTCTTATCATTATTTCCAACCTGACTGCAGTTTTTTGTTATTCAAAAACTCACGCACATCAATGACAAAATCCGCACGGCGCTCGCCGTGATGCAGGTGCGATGCATTCTTATAGACAACATACTGTGAATTTGGCAACAAGGATGCGTAATACATTGTTGCTACCGGTGTGGCTTCATCAAACTCGCCGCAAGTCAACAGTACCGGAATTTTTAACAGCGGAAGCTTTGGCGTGGCATCAAAGTTTTTCAAAATACCGGTTGCCGTAAATTCACTTGGCCCCCACATATAACTATATTGCGCCATCCCCATTTTACCAAGCGCCCGCAGCACATAATCCGGCCAGGGAATCCGGCAGACGTGCAGTGAATAAAACAACTGCAGCGCCTCTTGATACTGCGGATTCTCATAGTCGCCGCGCCGCTCACAGTCGCTGATAATTGCACGGGTAGTTGGCGGCAAAGCCTCGACTAGGGTTTTGGTGTCATTGATAAAGCGCGGCGCCGACAGCGCCGGACCGGCAAAAATCACCGCTTCCACTCCGGCGGGCGTTTTATCCTGCGTAAGATAAGCTGCCGCGAGCATACTGCCCCAAGATTGCCCAAGCAGATAACAGCGGTCAATTCCCAGTTGCTGCCGCAGTATGTCCAGTTCAACAATAAACCGCTCGACCTGCCACAAAGAAGTCTCCGTCGGAATATCCGAATTGCCGCAGCCCAGTTGATCATAAAAAATTACCGGCCGCTCATCGGCAAGATCTTCGAGCGGTTCCAGATAGTCATGCGGCATCCCCGGCCCGCCGTGGATACAAATCAACGGCACTCCTTTGGCAGCCGGATTAACAATTTTATACCAGATATTGCCACCCGGCACAGCGATTTTTCCCTCGCGTTCGGGGAAGCGGTTAGCCGCTCCGGCTTCCGCCTCACGTGCTGACAACAAAAATATTCCAATACAGACCAACAGCAATATGCCTCTTAACATTGTAATTCTCCCGAATTTATCAATCGCATTTTAACCAGATGCAGCCATTCAAATCGTTACAATATAATGATAGCATGGCAAAGCGGTATTCACAATTGCTCTTTAAACATAAAAAAGGCTGCACTAAAACTTACATTTCAGCGCTGCCTTTTTCGTTGAATTTGCCTTAATGTTATTTCATTCATCGGCAATTTCCGGCAATATTTTCCATTTTTTTTGAATAGGCAGCCAGCATATTGCTCGCCAGGGTGTTTGCCTGATTATAGGTTTGCATCAGTTGCTTATCCTCCGCCGTTCATTGCCCCAGTTGTTGTGCCAGTTTTTTTATAGTATTAAACACAGTCGACGCAGCACCGCCGATACTATCTCTGATACTTTGTTTGGCTTGAACAACCATTCCGTCAGTAGTAAGCTTTGCGGTGCTAACCGTGCCAGCGCCGGTATTTGGTGTTGAAGCGTCGGCAGTCATTTTGTTTACAGCAAGGTCAAATTGTTCGGCAGAATTTTTGTAAAAATTTACTATTCCGGTAGTTATGTCTCCCTGTAATTCCGGGGTTGCGTCACCACCATTGGCTTGTTCCAGTTCTTCCAGCTTCAGGTCGGCTTTGGTTTCTTTGCTGTCCATAGCTGTCTCCTTTCAGGCTGTTTTTATTAAAAAACAATCACCAAGCGGACTATTTGATACCCAAATCATTTTTTGTAGCAGCAAGAAGACCTGAAATGTAGTGCGCTTGAGAGCTGTTGCCCAATACGGTCGCACGGGCAACTTCTTTCTCCATCGCGCCCAACCAGTTTTTATCCGCGCTGACAAGCTCCTTGCACTTTGCCAAATCGCGAGAAAATTCGTCCATGGCGCCCCAGCCGCGTGAAAGGGTGAAAATTGCCATATCATAGCCTTTCCCTGCATCATGCGTTGCGATGACAGTTCCGCCATTAATCTGGTCGAGTTCCTCAAAACTCAGTTTTGCGTCATTTACTTTAACACTCACAATTATTCTCCCCTTCTGTCTATGACCCGAGTATCTTCTTGGTTGCTCCACTGCTTACGTCAGTTTCAACAGATAGTAACGTACTCACTCCCATCGCTGTCGCGGCTTGCGCCGTAATAGTGGCTTGTTGTTGCGCGGTTGTGGCATTGTGAGCGGCATTGGCGAGTGCTTGCGCGGTCGCCTGATACAAGTTTCCCAATGCAATTGCCGGAGAATCACCCAATACTTTGACATTGGCCTGAGTAACGCTATCGGTGATCTGACTATTTACACCGGCAAAAGCGCCACCGGTAGCTTGTTCTAATTCTACTGTCGCCAACTCGGATGTTACTGCTGTTTTTTTACTCATAACCGCCTCCGGTTTTAAATTTGACTTTGGCTATAGTATAGCAACCAATTATGGATTTTTTGTGGAGACGGCGGTGCTTGTGTCCGGATTAAAATCATATTTAGTGATTTCTGCTGCCAAATAATCCACCATTTTTTCGGCGGCGTTATTATCTTTATAGACAACATTAATCGGCAGCACGGCCACATAACTGCCGTTGGCGACATTTTCTTTGCGTGCTTGCTTACCGTTTATTGACAGGATGTCAACCGCGTAATAATAGCCGTTCATCTGCTGCAATAACGGCGCTTCCATATAAGAAATCGAACCGTCGATTTTTTCGACCTTATCCGGCAACGCCCAGGAAGAGTCAGCATACAACGGTTGACCGGTGAATTCGGCACCGTGTAAAAATATCCGGCGTACGGCCTCCGGCAAGGCAGTGTTATAATTCGGGTGCAAAATTACAATCGGTAAATCCTTGCCACCCAATTGCCGCCAATTAGTATATTTGTTACTAAAGATACCGGCAATCTGCTCTGAGGATAAATTACTAATCTTTGCGGCATAATTAACGATGAACACAAACGGCATCACGCCGATTTGGCGAACTTTGAAACCAGCTTTTGCAACGGCCGGATAGAACGTCACTGCAGCGTTCATGGACCGCTCTTCAACCATAGTAACTGCTATAGCGCTGTTGTTTTCCCTTAATATGAACTTGCTGTTGTCGTGGCTTTTTTCATAATCAGCCGCAATTGTTTGCATCTCTGGTTCGATTGCACCGGGAATGCTGATAATATAGTCTTCGCTGGCGGTTTTCCCAAACAGTGTACAGCCGGCAAGACTGGCAATCAAGTATAAAAAACCGGCAATAATTATCAGTTTCTTCATATATTTCTCCGTCTTTTAGATTCAGCCGCCGGCTGGCGGAAATGCGGACTATTTCGCTGCGTTTACTACAATGACTTTCATTCCCGGATATATGCTTTCATGGCCGACGGTAATCACTCTTTCACCCAATTTTAATCCGCCGGTAACTTCGACATAGTCATCACCGAAATTACCGCCGAGTTTAATAAACCGCTGGCAGGCGATATTGTGGTCATCAACTATGTAAACAAATGGCTCGCCGTTCTTATACATAATTGCATAGCGCGGTACAACTTTTGCCGACTGTTGATAAGGCAAAAACAAGGTGAATCCACCCGAAAACGCCCGGGACAGGTTTTTCAGCGCGGTGTAGCCACTGCCGCCTTCATTACCGTTGTCACCGCTCTTCACCAAAAATCCGGCAATGTTTTTCAGCCGGATTTTAACCGATTCGTACTCGCCCTGGGCATGCGCTTCCTTGTACTTTTCGGCAAGTACGCCGTTGAAAATATATTTACCGTTCATGCCGTTATTGGCTTCTATCCGCAGTTCCATACCTGCTTTTAAATTTTGCGCAAACGATTTGTTAGTCAGAAATTTCAACTCGATATTGTTTGGATCAGCTATTTCAAACAACTGGGCGCCGCGACCAACCATACTGCCGGACGTTACATAGCAGTGCATGATTATGCCGTTCATCGTTGCCACAACGGTTTGTTTTCCCAAATTACGTTCGGCAATACCGGCAGTTGCCGTTTCAATACGCAAATTTTCCTTTGCGATTGTAACCATCTCCCGGGCCTTATCGTATTTTTCCCGGGGAGTAGCATCACCGGCGAGCAGATCACGTTGCTGGTTTAGTTCACGCTCGGCCTGAATGAGCTGGGCATCGGCGACCGCAACTTTGGCCTCCGCTTGCAAGCGTTGGGCGATTAAATCCTGGTTATCATACGCTGCCAGCGTTTCACCGTCGGTTACAGCATCACCGGCAGTTTTTTTTATGCTGATAATCCGGCCGTCAAGTTGCGCATATACCGTTGCGGCCGAGCCAACCGCCGGTTCAACCCGGATTCGCGAATCCGTATAGATATTGAAGGTTAAATAATCTTTCATTTCGAAAACCGGCGCCACACGGACAACGGCGGTGTTATCTTTCAGCAGCCGGTTCAACCGTTCGGTATTGAGCAGATTGGCAGCAATCCCGGCAATTGCCGCAACAACAACAACCAGCGCAATAGTGCCGGCGATGATTGCCCGCTTGTTCTGCATATCAATCGCCTCCCAAAAATTTTTTCAGCCAGTCGAATACCAGTTCAATCGGCCGTCGCTGTTCCACTACGCAGGCGGCAGCAAGCGGGGTGCCGGGACTGAGCTGCTCCGGTGCACCGTTGGTTGTCGACCAGACATAGCCGCTCTTGGTAAGCGCGTCAGGAATTAATTCGATATCAACTGAAAAAATCGGTTGTATTTGTTGCCCGCTGCCGATTAACCACTTTGCCAATGAATCATTGCCGACGGTTTCAGCAACATTAAGCTCATTAACCGGGTAACTGGAAACATTGCCAATCCGTCCCATCAAGTAACCATACTTATCCGCACGAACATTGCCCAGCTCAATCCGCACCGGCATATTTACTTTGAGCCGCTTGGCCGCCGCCCCGGACACAAAGGTCACGGCATGCAGATTGTCTTTTTTGTTCCCTGAAGAAATATAGGCCAGGGTTTCGCCTTCACGAACGGCCTCCTTGATATTTTTGGCAATCATTACCACTGTACCGTCAACCGGCGAGGTTATTGTCGCGACCGTGTTCATCTTATTGGTCAGCGCCGCCAACTCGTTTTGTGCCTGAATATATTGCGTAGTATTTTGCGCGGCATTATTTAATTCATTCTTTATTCGGGTAATTTGCAACTCCAGTTCCTGAGAATATACCGCGGCGATTTGTTGGCCAGCAGTGACTGCTTCACCGTCTTTGACCTGCCATTTCTGCATCACGCCGTTTAGCGGTGCGTTGATGCGCGTTATACCGCCCGCGCTCATCAAAAGGCCATTACCGCTGATGGTCATCGATATTTGTCCGAGAAACGCCCAGACCAGCAACGCCGAAAGCAATACAAATACGGTCAGCAAACTAATCCAGCCAACCGGAGTTGTAACTCTTGGCAACGAATCAGTGTCGTCAGGCGCAAACATTTTATTTATGACTTTTTCGCGAAATTGCATAGTTACCTCGCTTCAAATTTCAAATTTATAAATTTCGCGATTAATTTTCCTGCGAAGCGGCAAATTTGGCAAACAAACCGTTTTGTGCCATAAGTTCGTGATAAGTACCGCTCTCGGCAATCCGCCCCTTCTCCAGCACAATAATCCGGTCGGCGTTTTTTACGGTGCTCAGGCGGTGAGCGATAACAATCCGGGTTGCCGCCAGCCGTTCCAGCGAATGCATTACAACGGCTTGGGAGATGTTATCCAGTGCGCTGGTCGCTTCGTCGAAAAAAACATAATGAGGTTTTTTTATCAATGCCCTGGCAATCAGCAGCCGCTGGCGTTGTCCGCCGGAAATCGTCGCTGCACCCTCAGGAATCATCGTGTGCATTTTCATCGGCATCTTGCGGATGTCCTCGGCAATTCCCGCAGCTTCCGCCGCAGTCCAGGCGTCATCGACCGAATAATTATACACCCCGACGATATTCTGGAAAATTGATCCGGGCAGCAGCTGGCCGGTCTGCAGCACCGTACCGCATTGCCGGCGCACCGAGCGGAGATCGAGCGTCGATAACTCGCTGGTATCATAAAACAGCGCCCCGCCGGAAGGTTTAACGAAACCGAGCAACAAGCGGAGCAACGTTGTCTTGCCGCAGCCGGAACTGCCAACAATAGCTACAAACTCGCCGGGAGTAACTTCCAAACTGAAATCTTCGAGAACATTTTTTCCGTCTTCGTATGCGAAACTGACGTTATCGACCTTCAAACCGCCGCGCAAGTCAATGTTTTTGCCGCCGCCCGTCGTTTCCGGCAAGGTTTCCAGCAGCGGCGTAATCCGTTTATACACCGGCACGATGTGCAACAGACCGCTCAGCGAACCGACAATCGAGGTGAAGCTCGCGGAAAATATCCCGTAGGCCGCTATAAACGCGATGAACGCTGAAAACGGCAGCGCCTCTTTGCCGCCAACCCGTTCACTAATAAACCAGTAAATCAGCACCGACGAGCTAACCTGCACCGCAGTAAGAATCGTTCCTGCCCAAGTGCCCCAGTTGGTTTCGCGGCGGTCAACATTGAGCTGACGTGCCAGCACCTCTGCCCACATCGCAAATGCCCGTTTTTCAGCGCGCAGTACCTTCAATTTGGCAATACCGCCGATTATTTGCAGAACTTTGGAAGACAAATCACTGCCAAGCGCTAAATGTTGTTTATAAAAATACATCTGGCGCCAGGAAATCAACGCCAGCAGCCCGCTATACAATAATGTACTGACAACTACAATCCAGGCCAGGCTGCCGCCGTAGACAAACATCAGGTACCCATTTAAAAACACCGTGAACAACGCGGTTGCAATTCCGATTGCGGTATTCGCCAGTGTCGAGCGAATCGTGTTGATGTCGTTTAGCCGCGACAAAATATCGCCGGTGGTCATTTTTTTGAAAAAGCTTTCCGGCATACTGAATAACCGCTCAATAACTGCCGCGTGAATCGACATATCGATATTGATTTCGATATTACTCATGGCAAAACCCTTGACGATACCGGTATACGCACCGCCAAGCGCCAATAAAAACAGCGTACAACCAACCACAATCAGCAACGGCGCATCACTGGCCGGAACAATGTCGCCGAAGATTTTTCCGCTTATTACCGGCGTGACCGAACTTAAACCGGCGCTGATTAAAATTGCCGCGCCAAACGTCAGGGCATTTTTCCAGGTATAAAAAATCGCGCTGAATTCCAGAATATCACGAATTTTAAGTTGTTTTTTCGGAAACAAACGATAAATTGTCACCGCTTTGGGATAAAGTTCGCGGGCAAAATCGGCATCTACGGTTTTGCTTTCAGGCGTATCGACAAAATGCGCCTGGTACGCCTGGTCACCGGACGGGATTAACGCACAGGGCGCGCCATCGGCCAAAAATGCCAGCAGCGGCCCGCTGTTGAGTTTGTACCAGTCCGCTTTCAGCGCCACACTGCGCATACCGATGTGTGAACTTTCGCAAACCTGGGTAACATAAGTAAGCATACTGGCAAACGAGAAACTCTCCCAGTTGATACCATAAAAATGTTCCGGTTCCTTGACAGCTTCCGGATTCATGCCAATGCAGCCAACAAGCTTCTTAAGCACCTGGGTTATCTGACCTTCAGGCGCGGCATTAAGCCGGGCGGGAACTTCTGCCCGGCCCAGCAGTCCGTCCATCGCCTGGCTTAGAATGTTATCATCAGCTTGTTGTCTGATTTCCCAATCACGTAATCCGGTTTGCTTCATATCCACCTATCTGGGGGTCAGGGGCTGGGATTTGGGGGTTAGGATATAGGACTTAGGATAAACCCCAATCCCCAATCCCTGAATCCCAACCCCTAATCCCTATCCCCTAATCCCTAACTCCCCGTTAATTGCCGGTAGAATCCGTCTGCCTGCATCAGTTGTTCGTGCGTGCCGCGTTCAGCGATCTTTCCGTCATTTACGACGATGATTTCGTCACAGTTACGAACGGCGCTCAGGCGGTGCGCGATGACCAGCATTGTGCGGCCCAGGTTTTTTATATTCGTGATTATTTTCTCTTCAGTAAGGGTATCGAGCGCACTGGTTGCTTCGTCGAGTAACAGCAGCCGCACATCCCGGCAGAGTGCCCGGGCAATCTCCAGGCGCTGGCGCTGGCCGCCGCTCAGATTTGCGCCCCCTTCGAGCACCTGGGTGTGATAGCCTTCCGGCATTGACAAGATGTGCTCGTGAATGCAGGCGAGTTCGGCAGCCCGCACCACTTGTTCAAAGGCAATTGTTTTGTCAAACATCGTGATATTTTCCGCAATCGTTCCGCTAAAAAAGCAGCTATCCTGGTCAACGGTACCAATGCGCGCGAATAACTGATCACGATTCCAATCGTCAAACGGCAATCCGTCAAACGCAATCACTCCGCTCCATGGCTGGTACAAACCGCTGCAGAGTTTGAGCAACGTTGATTTGCCGCAGCCGGTTACGCCGACCAGTGCGACACTTTTTCCCGGCTCCACCGCAAAATTAATCTGCGTCAACAACGGCTTTTCAACCGGGCTGTAACCAAACTCCACGTCCGTAAACGACAACGCGCCGGTATACTCGGTAGCGGCCGGCGCGATATAGCGATCATCACGCATCGGATAATACATGACATCATCCACCCGGTTAAGGTTTGCCGTAAGCTGTTGGAAGCTTCCGGCATAGCCGGCAAGCGCCGAGACCGGGCCGTAAAAGCTGCCGACCAGCGCCTGAAACGCCATGAACGAGCCAAGTGAAAACCCATCATACATAACCATCCAGGCGCCGACAACCAACACCGTGGATGAGATTAATGATTGCAGCACCGTCGGCACCATGTTGATGAAAACATTGTTCAGCTCACTGGTACGCAGCGTTGTTGCAAGTAAGGCATATTGACCGACGACCCGGTTGAAAACCTCGCCCTCGCCGCCTTCGGCTTTAATTGTTTCAGCAGTTTTGATGCTGTTGGCCATGATTGCGGAAAATTTGCCGGTGTCTTTTTGCAAACTCATGCTGATGCGCTTATTGCGTTTGGACATCAAGAAAATAAACAGCACATTCAGCGCCGCGCTGACAATTGCGAGCGCCGTTAGCTGAATGTTATAGAAAAACAACAGCGCCAGAAAAAACACCGCAGTAAATACACTGAGGATGAGCGAAACAATTTGTCCGGCAAACAAATGCGCGACACTCGCGGCGATACTCACCCGTCCGGCAATCTCGCCGGCGTAGCGTTGGTAGAAAAATTCGATTGGCAACCGCAGTACTTTCCAAAAAAACTTACCGCTGTTCGCGGCCGCCAAATTGCGTTCCCAAATGGTCAGATACCATTTCTGCCAGCCGGATATCAGCAATTGCATAACAGTCATTGCAATCAGTAAAAACAGAAAAAAACTAATCCAGTCTTTGCGGCCGTTTTGCAAAATCTGATCGACAAAAATCTGTTGCAATGACGGATTGACCATGCCGGGCAAGACCAATAACAGCCCGGACAGTAATAGAAAGAAAAACACGTCTTTGGGCGGATGAAAATATTTCTTGAACAACTGCCGGTAGCCGGACTGCTCACCCAGCGTACCTTCAATTTCTCCGTTGGACGGTTCGAAGGTCAGGGCAATACCGGTAAATGACTCATCCAGCTCCTGCCAGGTTATTTCGCGCGGCCCGGTCGCCGGGTCGTTGATGTAAACCCGGTTGGCCTTTTTATTAAAACCTTCGAGCACGACAAAGTGATTCATATTCCAGTGCATGATTAACGGAAATGATTTTGTCAGCAAATCTTCCGGTTCGGCCTGAACGCCTTGTCCGGTTAAACCATATTTTTTTGCAGCACGGACAACATTACCGGCGTTGGTACCGTTGCGCGAAACGCCGCAATCAATCCGCAACCGTTCAAGCGGTACATAGCGTTTAAAATAATCCAAGACGATAGCGAGCGACGCCGCGCCGCACTCCACCGCCTCCAGTTGTAAAATTGTCGAGGTTTTAACTCTGCTCATAGAAGATACCCCGATATTCTTGTTTGGTTAGTATATTCGCCATTGAACAACAAAACTCCTGCAAGCGCACCGTGGTTTGCCGACTGCTGCACAATAATTGTCATTTCGCTCACGCCTAAATTGTGATATAGTTATTTCAGCGAGTTGTCTACAAAATATTTGCGGGGTACCGATGTTGACTTCAGTATTATGTATCGGCCGAATGGACGCGGTTTTTCAAAAAGCACTGCCGGGGTACAATATCGTCAATTTAACAGATAGCGGCAACCTGGATTTTGAAACAGCAATCAATGAGAACCGGCCACAACTGATAATTATCGACAGTGTGCATGGTTTAAAGCGAAACTGTGAAATCTGCCGCCGCTTGCGCCCAAAAACAACCCTGGCGCTTGTCGTCGCTACCAGCTACCGAGACGAATCAGACGAAATTACCGCGCTTGAAGCCGGCGCGGACGGATATGTTTCTCGTACGGCGGATTTACGGTTGTTGCGTGCACAATTGGCGGTATTCGGCCGCCGGGCACAGTTGCCGCCAATTGCAGAACGGCCGCCAACTACCGGCGATTATCTTTCGCTGGAAGAGCTGACGGTTAATACTGTTAACGCGACTGCGCAAATCTCGGACCGTGAACTCCAACTAACCACCATGGAATATAGCATTCTCCATTTGTTCATTAAAAACATCGGCCGTACCTTTAGCCGTCAACAGATTATTGATTCCGTTTGCGGCGATAACTTTGACGGATTTGACCGGACCATTGATTCACACGTCAAGAATTTGCGCAAGAAAATTAATGATGCAGCACCGGGGCAATCCTATATTAAAACAATCTACGGCCTGGGCTATAAAATCGCTGCGCCGACGAAAATTTGCCAATAACTACATATTTTCTCCACAATCGTCAGTTACAATGAGAGCAAACCAAATTTCCCAAAGGAGCTGATTGTTATGTCTATAGTTGCCGCGCGCGAGTTTCTTGCCCGCATGAATACCGATTTCGCATTTAGAAATAATGTTGAAAACCTTGAGCTTGATGAACAAACGCACTATGTTGCCCAGGCGGGTTATGTTTTTTCGGTCGAAGAACTGCGGGCCGCTGTTGAGCCGCAGGATTTTTTGGAACAAGTTATCGGCGGAGCGAGCGAACCGCAGCTGATGCGTTTTGAAGATGAACTTATCCGTTCGTTCCAAGACGTTCTTCGTAAAGACTAATGTTCCCAACTAATCAGATAACGCAGTTGCAACCATAAAAAAGCCCGCGATTAAATCGCGGGCTTTTTCGTTGCAGACTATCTTAATACTTCTTCTAATACCAGCGCGGCATTAGTTTTGGTATCGCGGTATTTTACGATGATTGCACAATTCAAACTCAGTCCTTCGCTCTGCGCCCAGGCACTGCTTTTTATTTGCCGGCTGCCGGGTACAACAACGGCATTCGCCGGTATTTCGCCTTTGACAATCGTTTCGTTGACGACATCGTATATCGGCACCGCTGCCGACAGCGTCACTCCGGGTGCAACGACTGCGCCCTGCCGCACCAAAATTCCTTCCATCAGTATCGCACCGGCACCAATAAAGCAGTCATCTTCGACAATGACCGGACGGTTGCCGACCGGTTCGAGTACCCCGCCAATCTGCACCCCGGCTGCAAGATGTACGCGTTTACCAACCTGTGCGCAAGAACCGACCAAAACATGGCTATCAACCATTGAATCCTCGTCGATAAAAGCACCGATATTGACATAAGACGGCGGCATTATTACAACATTTGCGCCGATATGTGCGCCGCTGCGTACCGCGCTGCCACCCGGTACCATGCGGATTTTATCCGCTTCCGTAAATACCTGCGGCGCCAGCGGCTGCTTGTCGCGAAAACCGCCGGGCATATCAACAACCGGCGTGTTCCGAAATACTTCCAGAATCTGTTGTTTCACTTCGGCATTAACCTGCCAGTGGTTCCCGGTTTTGGCCGCAACACGTACCGCGCCGCTTTCTAACTCCGCAAGAAACCCTCTATAATTCACACGCTGCCTCCCAGTTTACAATGCGTTCGCAATAATCAAGCAGTGGCTGCCGTGACGGCAAATCTTCCATGCTAAGAGGCAATCGGACAGTGTCATTAGTAATTATTCCCATATCTTTCATCAGCGCTTTTACGGGAATAGGATTGCTGGCCGTAAACATCGCCTTGCAAGCGTGCCACCAGATTCGGGACGGAATTTTCCCGCCCTTCAAACAATGCTTTACATAACGTCTGGTTGCTTCAGGCCAGGGGTTGGCGATTACCGATATCAATCCGCAACTGCCCTCGGCGGCTGTTGCCGACATCATATAATCATCACCGCAATACACCGCTATTTCCGGCGCTACGGTTTTATATTCCACAATGCTGTCTACAACACCGCTGGAATCTTTTATCGCTTGAAAGCGTTCATGTCCGCGCAAATTTCTGACTGTTTCCGGATGCAACCGCACCGCGGCTCGTCCGGGAATATTATACAGGATTGCCGGATGCGCTGCTTTATTGAGCATCGCCTCATACCAGCGGGTTTGGCCCATGACACCCGGTTTAGTATAAATCGGGGTTGTTAATAAATACCCGTCCAAAGGCAAATCTTTGCAAAAATCCAACCACTCCAGCGCCGCGTAATAATTGTGGCTGGACACCCCAACAACCAGTTGGGTTTTTAAATTCAAGCCGCAAGCAAATTCAAGGACCGCGCGCCGCTCTTTGTCAGTAAAAGACAAACCTTCACCAGTGCTGCCCATCAACACTATACCATTGCCGCTTTGTTCCTGGCGGCGTAAACAATTTTCCAGGCTTGGGTAATCAACCGCGCTTCCATCCGCGGTAAACGGGGTGACTGTAGCTGTCCATAAAATCTGTTCTAACATAAAAATCCTCCTATAGATTATCAATACATTTCATGAATTGGCCGCGAATACGATTGGTGAGTTCGCCCGGTTTGAATCGCCAGGTCTTACCAAAACCGGAAATAGAACCAACCGGCAATATTTCAATTGCCGTTCCGGTCAGGAATGCTTCTTGCATACTTCCTAAATCCTCCCATTTTATTTTTGTTTCAAGGACCTCAATGCCCAAACTTCTTGCGATGTCAACGCATGTCAGTCGCGTGATACCGTTAAGAAAACAGTCCGGTTGCGGAGTATACAACTTTCCGTTGCCGACAAAAAAGATATTGGAACTGGATGCTTCAGCGATATAATCAGCATAATCCAGCATCAGCGCGTCATCATAACCGGCAATTTCCGAAGCCCGTTTACTCATCGCCGAGATTCCGTACAAACAAGCCGCTTTGCTGTGCACCGGTGCCGTACGCGGATCCGGACGGCGCCAGTCGGCGACGGTCAGTCTCATACCTTCGGTAAAATAGCGCTCAACAAGTACCGGCGGGCGTTCCCAGATGCCGATTGCTGTGTGTACATCAGCGCCGTCATGCGATACCGTCATCTTTTGACTGCCAATCCAAACCAGTGCGCGCACATAACCCTGTTTATAGCCGCCCAGTTCGATAACACGGTCGGTAGCCTGTACCAGTTCTTCTGCCGTATAGGGTATCTTATAACCCATATAATCCGCCGAAACATGCAGACGCTCATAGTGTTCCAGCGCCTTAAACACCTTGCCGTCATAAGTGCGTAACCCTTCAAAAATACTGCTGGCATAATGCAGCGAATGTGTCATTATATGAACACGGGCCTCCGCCCACGGAACAATCCGGCCATCAATCCAAATGTGGCCGGGCATATTGTCAAACATTTTTACCTCGCTTAATACCTGATTAATGAAACATTATCCCTTCATGATAAATTACTGCAGGCCGCTCGTCAAGAAGTTTATTGCAAGTCGAGCACCTCCGCCATGCCGTAAATACCCGGACGCGGCTCGGTCTCGTTCAACCAGCGCACGATCCGCACTGCGCCTTTGGCAAAAAGTTTACGGTCAAACGCGACGTGTTGAACAGTTATCATTTCTTCCAGACTGGTAAAACTCACGGCGTGGTCGCCCGGTAAATTGCCGCTGCGAACCACTTCCATCCCGACATAGTTATCCGGCCGCGGGCCTTCCTGCAACGGATGTGTACAGTAATCGGCCGCGAAAATTGCGTGCTTAACCCGTTTTATCTCGTTAAACATCGTCATTGCTGTACCCGATGGGCAATCAATCTTGTTGCGGTGATGCTTTTCAATAATATCGATATCGTAATCAGCCGCCAGTACTCCGGCCAATTTGCGTACTAAGTACCGTTGCAAGAAGGCACCGACACTGGTATTGGTCGCGATTACTACCGGTACTGTGGCACTAAGTTGGGAAAGCTCATCACTATAATCTTCGCTCGACCAGCCGGTAGTACAGATAACCAGCGGCTTAGGGTTGGCAATCGCTGCCTTCAACAGTTCAGCAATCAAACTGGCATTAGAAAAATCTACCACGAAATCATTCGTTTGAAAAACCGTCGAAAGTGCAACCGGCGGCTCTTGTCCCAGCCCGTAGCCCGTCCCGGCCGCAAATTCGCTTTTACTTATAACATCCGCCAGCACTCCGCCCATCCGGCCGGTGCTGCCGATTATTCCAATCGTTTTTTTCATGTGCACTCCTTTTTTTTATCAGGTTATTACCACGGCGACAAGCCTGCGCCATACGACTATAATAAACTAATCACGCATTATTGTAAATAGTGTACAATAGCCAGCCGGCTCTAGCCAACCAGTCTTTCTGTTCATTTTTGCATAATAAAAAGCGGTACAGAAGATTTCAACATCTGTACCGCTTCAATGGTTAATTGTAATCAGTTTAAAACCTTTACGGCAAAATCACCGTCAGCGTCTTTTGCAACACCATGAATATCCGTCTCAAACCCCGGCAGTGCTTTACCGATTTGTTCGAGCAACAACAGATAATCAAGAATCACCTTGGACTGAGCGGTTATTTTTTCACCCGGCATAATCAGCGGCACCCCCGGCGGATAAGGAAGTACCATTACGGCACTGGTCTTGTTCAGCAGCTCTTTGAGTTTAACAATTTTCGTCTGGCCTTTAATTAACCGTTGGAACGCCTGATGCGGCGTAACATCCTGTTCCGGCAGGATATCGAATGCGTTATACATCAAGCTTGGCAAATCATGCTGCTTCATCATATCGTGAATACGGTCGCATAGTTCCTGAATCTTCATCCCGGCATAAGTTCCCGGATGCGCGGCATAAAGATTAGGCAACACTTCTTTGACCGTGCGGTTGGCATCATACGCGGCTTTAAATTCGTTCAACGCCGACAATAAATGCATGGACTTGGCCTTGTTAATGCCGATGCTAAACAGAAACAGCATCACATAGGGGCCGGTCTTTTCGACAATAACCCCGGCATCATCGAGAAACATCGTAACTACGCTCGCCGGAATCCCCCGGTCCGCCATTTTGTTGTTTTCAATTCCCGGCAAAATTACTGTTACTTTAATCGGGTCAAGGAAATTGTGATCGTCATCCTGATCGGCGAAACCGTGCCATTTATCATTTTTCTTCAATTCCCAGCATTCAGCCTGGTCAATACTTTCCGGCTGCCAGACGTCAAAATACCAGTCATCGGCATCATGCCGCAGTTTCTTTATTTCTTTTCTAAACGCCGTGGCGCGGTTAATGGCTTTTTCCATCAGATTAAAGCCGCCGGCGCCTTCCATCATTGCCGCAGACAGTTCGCAGGTGGCAACAATCGGATAAAACGGACTGGTCGATGTATGCATCATATAAGCTTCGTCAATCACTTCAAAATCAAAATCGCCTTTCAAGTGAATCATCGATGCTTGTGAAAACGCCGCCAACAGCTTGTGTGTTGATTGCGTTTCCACTACCACCTGCCCGGCTTTGGCATCACCGGACATTCCGTACAAGCCCTTATAAATCGGATGAAAATTAGTGTACGGTACCCAGGCACTGTCAAAATGCATGGTCTTGACCGGCAGCACCTGTTTTATGTAATCGGTTTTATAAAACAAACCATCGTAGGTTGAATTTGTGACTACAGCATAAACCGGCAATTTAGCGGCAAACGGTGATTTTTCAATTTTCTTGTTAATGCTGGCCGGCGAAAACTCGCTCTTGGGTATGCCGCCCAAAATTCCATAAGCGTTGCGCGTCGGTTTTAAATAGATTGGAACAACATTGGTCATCGACATAAATTGGCAAATTGATTTATGGCAGTTGCGATCCACAAGAATTGTATCTCCGTCGCCAGCCGCAAACATTCCGATAATTTTATTGGAAGTCGAGGTGCCGTTAGTAACCATCAACGACCGGTCAGCGCCAAACACCTTGGCAATCAGTTCTTCGGCGTCCAAATGCGGCCCGCTGTGATCGAGCAAACTGCCCAATTCCGCCACCGAGATGGAAATGTCGGCTTTGAAAATTTCTGGGCCAAAAAAATCATAGAATCTTGCACCCGCCGGTGAACGGGTAAACGCCGTGCCGCCAAGATGGCCGGGAGTGCAGAAAGTATATTTGTTTTCTTCGGCATAAGCCATCAGTTTACTGGTAAAAACCGGCATAATTCCAGTTTCATAGCGGCCGATTGCCTGAACAATCCGGCAAAAATCTTCGGCTACCAGATGCTGGTCATATTGCAGAAAATCGATATCCAGCTTGAAATATTCCAGTTTCAAATCCCATTCTTCGGTACTGTTGGCAATCGCAAACACCGGCAACTTCGGATTGATGTTCTCCAGCTCCCGAAACGAATCAAGCGAAAAATTATCCCAGTCAAACAGCAAGCTGACAATCCGGGCGTTGCTTTTTAACATGCTGATAGTGTCGTCGAGTTCATCGGTAACTATTACATTGTAACCGCCGGTTGTCAGCTTGTCTTTCAGATTATTCATGAAAATCAGTTTTTGCCGGCAAATTTTTTCACCATGGACCATTAATATATCGCGCATACTTCCTCCTAATCCTAATGAATAACTTATAATTACCCGCTACAAACCGCTTTGCAACTTTGCGGCTTTGCAGCCTACTTAGCTGGCGGCAACTTTGCCGGATGGCCCTTGGCATAAAATACCAATACGCCCAAAGAAAGTACCAGCGTACCAATCAGCGCGCCGCTTGAACCGCCAAAGAATGCGGCGAAGCAGAACATAACCGTAATCGCCGCTGCCAAAAAGCGTATAAACCCACGGCGGTTGTGTTCGGTAATTTCAATCAGATACAGCGCCGAATAAAAATACGGCAACACCGTTAACAATACAGCAATTGAAATAATTTCACTAAACACCGCCTGCGTACTCTGATGATATAAAGTAAGAATTATCATCAAAACGGTCATAAGTATTCCGGTCAGAACCATCCCTTTTACCGGCACTTCTTTGGCATTGGTTTCGCCAAAGATTTTTGGCAGGTTGCCGTCTTTGGCCGCGCGCACGCCAATCTGTGCCACCAGCATTATCCACGACCCAAACGAGCAGAAACAGGCAACGGCAGTAAACAGCGCTACCAAGTTTCCCAGCAGCGGCATATTGAATATTGTCGTGACCGCCAACGAAAACGGCGCGTTTGAAGTGGCAATGTCAGCCGCCGGAAACAGCCCCATGATTACCGTACAGGATAAAATGTATAAGATTGCCGCCAGTAGCGTACCACCGATTGTGGAAATCGGTATGGTGCGATTCGGATTTTCCACGACATCGGTGTCGACTGAAGCGCTTTCGATGCCGATGAAACTCCAGATACACAGCAACACCCCGGCAATCATCGCCTGAAAGTCCGGTTGCTTGCTGGTGTTCCAGTTCGCATTAAATATTGCGTGATCGAAATGCCACCAGCCGAAAATCGCGGTAGCCGCTACCGGCAGGATAACAAAAATTACCCCGATACTGGCGAGCCGGCCAATCCAGTGTGCGCCCATTAAGTTTATTAAAATCAACACCCAGGTCATAACAATAACGGCGACGCCGCTGGCCACCGGCCCTTGCAGCGCCGGAATAATGTGGCTAAGATAACTTACCGAAGTTACGCCGACCGCAACATTGCCAATCCAGTTGGCGTGAAAATATAGCGTCTGCGCCTGAAATCCCAGAATTGGCGCAACTTTTTGCGAATATGCTACCGGCCCGCCGCCCTGTGGATCTTCCAACCCCAACTTGGCAAATACGTAGGCCAGCCCCAACGCCCCGATAATAGTAATAATCCAGCTGTAAACCGTTATTGACCCGACCGCCGCCAGCGTCGACGGCAACATCGCGATACCGGAACTCATCATATTACCGGCAACAATTGCTGTGCAGGCCATGAGGCCGATTTTTTTCGGTGCATTCATAAATTGCGCGCCCTCCCGTTAATTACTGGAATCATTGTAGCATTAATAACCCGGCTTGTATATCAAACTGAACTTCACAGCTTTCCTTGTACAGCAAATTGTTCAAGCGGCCCTGTCGCCCTTAGTTTAACCACTAACCATTTATAACAGCGCTCGCAACATCAGAAATTGTAAAGCGCCAAATAAACAAAAATGTCTTCTTCTGACACGAATATTATGGTATAATGTACTCAGTTTTTTGAAATCACCATTTTATAGAAAAATTTGAGGAAAAATGATGACCAGCAGTATTTTAGGCGAGTTAAAAATCGGAAACCTGACCGCCCGCTTGCCGATAATCCAGGGCGGCATGGGTATCGGTGTGTCTTTGTCCGGATTGGCGGCAGCCGTTGCCAACGAAGGCGGCATCGGAATTATTGCTGCTGCAGGTATTGGTACGTTGGAAAGCGATTATTCAACAAACTGGTTTGAAGCTAACAGCCGGGCGTTGAAACGGGAAATCAACAAGGCTCGTGAGTTAACCAAGGGAATTATCGGCGTAAATATCATGGTTGCGCTCTCCGACTATGTCGATCTGGTAAAAACCGCTATCGCCGAAAAAATCGATATCATTTTTTCCGGTGCCGGGATGCCGCTTGATTTGCCATCATTTTTACACGAGGGCGATCAGACCAAACTGGTGCCGATTGTTTCCTCAGCCCGTGCAGCCGGTCTTATCTGCAAAAAATGGTTGGATAAATTCAACTATTTGCCGGACGCAATAGTAGTGGAAGGCCCAAGAGCCGGCGGCCATCTTGGCTTTAAGGAAGACCAGCTTAACGACCCGGCTTTTTCTTTGGAAAAACTGGTTACCGACGTTATCAATACCGTTAAGCCCTATATTGACAAATATCTGAAACCGATTCCCGTCATTGCCGCGGGCGGCATTTACACCGGAGCGGACATTCGCAAGTTTTTGCAACTGGGCGCGTCCGGTGTGCAGATGGCAACCCGTTTTGTTACAACGCATGAATGTGATGCGTCAACCAAATTTAAGCAGGCCTATATTGACGCCAGGCAAGACGATATTATTATTATCAAAAGCCCGGTCGGAATGCCGGGACGCGCCATTCGCAGCCCCTTTACTGATTCAGTAAGCAGCGGTACAAAAGTTCCCTACCATTGTTCCAGTCACTGCCTCAAAACCTGCGACAACGTCCACAGCCCCTATTGCATAACCTGGGCGTTAGTCAGCGCCAAACGCGGCGATTTTAACCACGGTTTCGCCTTCGCCGGTGAAAATGCCTGGCGCGCGACCGAAATTGTTTCGGTTAAACAAGTAGTGGACAACATTAAGGCCGAATACCGCGAGCTAGCCTAACCCAATCGAATATTAAACAAAAAGGGGCTGTGTAAAAAGCCGTAGCGCAATAACGATACAAAAGAATACAAAACACAAAACCAAGGAAAGCCGGTTAGTAGCGCTGAAAAGAAGAGCGATACTAACCGGTTTTTGGTATAA
>Ga0172379_10001557_pt1 | contig 45039 bp, 54 predicted proteins | sample GrowelOW334metaG_FD_119756 | JGI IMG/M metagenome (GOLD analysis project Ga0172379, IMG submission 119756) | Groundwater microbial communities from an aquifer near a municipal landfill in Southern Ontario, Canada - Groundwater well OW334 metaG | ecosystem: Environmental > Aquatic > Deep...
CAGGGTTGAAATTAAGCGTGACCATCCAGGCTCAGGACGGAAAAAATTTCTGGTTCGGGGCTGCCGGTCAGGACATTGCAAAAATTGCCGAAATTGCCGATGAAGTGAGAATAATGGCTTACGACAGACATTCAAAATCCAGCGGACCGGGACCGGTGGCACCTGCGGACTGGATAGCCGATGTGGCCGAATACAACCTGAAGCTGATTCCGCGGGAAAAGATAGTAATGGGAATTCCTTCCTACGGATATATCTGGCCGAAAACCGGGACGGCTGAAGGACTGCAGTGGGATGAATTTTGGAAGCGGATTGAAGGAAAAAATTATTCCAGCCAGAGGGATACGCAGTCGGGTGAACTGTATTTTTCAGGTGAAGATTTTTCCGGCTGGCTGTGTGACGCTGCTGCCATGAAGACAAAGATTGATCTATACAGAAAAAAGGGACTGAACAGATTTGTTATCTGGCATCTTGGCGGGCTGGACGCCGAAATTTTCGATACAGTTTGGAGAAAAAATTGACCAAAACGTGGACAATTAATGAGATGCCGCCGATCTGAATTCCGGGCATGGACATAATTTGGGGATATTTTGGTTTACCGGTAACTAATAACGCCGGCTATCCCAAGTATATTCCTTTGCCGGACTGAGCAAGCCCAAAAAGAAACTCCGGATAAAGATGAGGCTGGACAGGGATCTGAGGAAATAGAAATGCGGGATATAAAGAAGGTAGCGAAAGTTTTTTTCCGCAACGGATGTCCAAATGAGACTGGGGAGAAAAAAAGCCAGGAAATCGATGAGAGCGGGGTACGCCAATATGCCCAGATTTTGGGAGAGGGCTAAAGGGATCAGGGAGAAAAGCAGCAAAAGCACGATCATGCCGTTGTACAAACCTTCTATTCCCAGCATAACTACTTCCAGATCCAGGGTTTGTCCGTGCCAGGGAATCTGGTGTTTACGGACAACCTGCCAAAATCCGGTGTACCAGCGAGTGATCTGTTTAATAAAGTCGGGGAGACGCTGGGGATCCTGGACCCGGACGACAGATCTGTCTTCAAAGACGATATTGGAAAGCCCCTGGCGGTGGAGGAGGAAAGTGAAATCCATATCTTCAGTAAGGGTGCCCACGGGAAACTGCAGTTCGTTGAAAATGTAACTGCGGTAGATGGTGGCACAGCCGGGGACAACAACAATGCTTTTCAGATTCGCCTGGGCGCGTTTGTGAATAAAATGGGAAACGTGATATTCCCATTGACGGTACCGGGATATCCAGTTGGTTCCCAGGCCTTTGACCCGGCCGACGACGCAGACGATTTTTTTAAACGGATCAGCGGCGAAATGGGGCAGGGCATAGGTGAGGAAATCAGGGTCGGGGTTGGTATCGGCATCAATAAAGAGGATAAAATCATATTTTTGGGGCAGAGCAAACCGGATAAGGGCGGTGTTTAAGGCAACAGCTTTGCCGCTGTTGGGGATTTTCAGAACGTGGGGAATTTGGGTCGAGGCGATTTCTGTAGTGGAGTCGCTGCTGCCGTCGTCGACGAGATAAGTATGCTCCGGCGGGAGAAGACGGGCGACCGAGGCAAGAGTGGAGGAGATAATCCTGGATTCATTGTGGGCGGGTATCAGTATGCAGACATCGTTCATACGGCGTAGGCGGCAATGATTTGACCGGGGGTGACTACCGGCAGGCCGGAAGATTTGATGTAGTCAAGAATTGCCGGAAGGGCTGACGGGTCTAAGTTGTAAGTGTCGGAAGAAACCGGCTCATTTGCCGTGCCGAGAAGATGGAAAACCAGAATGACCCACTGGTGCGGCTGATTTGCCTGATCAATCCAGCCTTTAATTTCGTCGAGAGTAGTTTTATTGTCGATGTTTCTGACCCTGAGATTGAAAGGATCCAGGTTAGTCAGATCGTTCTGGCCGGGATTAACGGTCCGGTAAGCAATGAAGACCTTGGCGGCTTCGGTGCGCATGATCTGGCTGTCCACACCGCAGGGGGTGACCAGAATATCCGAGGCCAGCTGGTGTTTCCAGAGAGCCAGTTTGGAAGCCTGATATTCGCGATTGACCTGTTCGGCTGTCCAGGTATTCATACTGCAGTTGTGGCTGACACTGTGATTGGTGATTTCCCAGCCGGATTTCTGCATGGTCTGCAGCTGGGCCCAATTGACATAACCGGATTGTTCAATGGCAGAGGAAGGGACGGCAATTACGCCCGGGAAATTGTACTTCTGTAAAAGAGGAAAGGCCACCAAATACTGCGACAGCCAGGCATCGTCAAACCAAAGACTGACGTAACCGGATTTAGTTTTGGGCAGAGCCGCAAATGGGGTGAACTGGGGAGTAACGGACTTATCGAAGCCGGAAGGGGAGTCGGTTTTCAGCCACTCCGGTTTGTCGGTGAGGTGACCAAAAAGATAGCCGGTGGCGAACCAGGTAAGCAGGAAAGGGATAACCAGCCAGTAAAGGAAGGAATGCCGGCCGTCCGGGACATCGGTGAAATCAATTAATTTTGGCATAGATATCAAAGCCGTCGAGGCTGTAAATTAACGAATAGTTGGCGATCATGTTGAAATGAATAGCGGTACTGATGGCGGAGTCGGTGTGTAAGTTGTCCAGTTCGATGTAATCAAAATATTTATCCTGGACAGCTTTGGCATAGCCGGGTACTCCCTGCATTCCGGAATAATCTATCCAGTCGAAGGTGACAGTATGAGTGGGAGGATAAATTCGGTCATACAAAGCGAGGACTACGGCGGAACCGGTTTCGGTGAGGATGCGATCAGCGGGATTAACTTTGCCGTGCAGATATTCGGTCAGACGGGAGGTGTTCGGCCAGTTGTGTTCGAAAGCGGAAACGGCCGGACGGGAGGAAAGAAAGTAAATGAAAATCAGCAGCGGCAGGACGAGAACGGCAATGGGTTTGGGGAGGAGATTGCGGGCGAGCCAGGCTAAAGAGTAGCCTATTCCGACGGATAAAAACGCAACCGACAGATACAGGTGTTTATCCAGAGTGGGCACCCGGTTGAGAACCAGGTGAAAGACGGGGATAACTAAAGCGAGGAGGAACAGGAGGAAGAAAGGGCGGGCTTTTTGAGTTAAAAGCAAAACCGGGGCGGTGATGAGACTGAGAATAATTGCGGGGAAAGTATTGTTCCAGATGATGGTTAAAATGTCCCGGGCGGTGCCGCTGACCCCCTCATTAATATGAGTTTGAGTAAACACGGTCAGAAAGGCCGAATAGAGGAGGGCGTATAAAGCCAACCCCATGGCCAGCGGAATGATAAAGTATTTCAGGTACAAAGAGCGGTGAACCGGATCGCGGGAACGGAGGATAAACAACGACAATAAAAGCAGGGGAGGGTAATAAACCGCGGCGACTATTTTAATCAGAAACGAGGCAAAAAGCGCGGCGGCGGAGAGAAAATAATATTTACCGTTTCGGTAATTGCCGGCTTTGAGGAAACAATTGGCTGACAGCAGAAGCAGGAAGAAACAGGGCATGTCATAGGTGGCCAATCTGGGCACAAAAGTGCCGGCAGCCGAAAAGCCGAGAACGGTGGCAGCGATAATTCCGGCTAACTGGTTGGTATCGGGGTCGAACAGCCGCAGCTGACGGGTAAAACGGTAAATTTCCTCGATGGCCATGATTCCGAAAACGACGTTTAAAAACCGGGAGCCGATTATGCCGCCGATTTGATAGGCAAGGGCGGTGAAAGAGGGATAAAAGAAGGGGAATCCGGCCATCCAAAAACCCGCTCCGTAAGTAAACCAATCACCGGCAAAAAGGCCAAGCCGGCCGATGACTATATAAATGGCTTCGTCATTGAACGGAGTATTGTAATTTAAATTAATAATATAGGACAGGAAGATCAGAAAAAGCGTGAGGTAAAACAGAGAGTTTTGAGTGCGCATACATTGTTGATTCGGATTATATTACCGCGAATCTAATTAGGCTACAGGACACTACGGGGCGGAATTTACCGCTTAAGGCGGGTGGGGGAGCTTGGGGCTTAAGTATCCAGACGGACGGACGGGCCTATTTAGGTCGGGAACAGACGATTTTAAGACGGGAGCAAAAATTGATAGAATGGTCTTTATGTGGAGCTGTGCGAAATGCGGCAGGGAATTTGAGAAAGAAAAACAGCCTCACAGCTGTCGAAAAGTCCCTCTGGAACAACATTTCAAGAACAAGGAAAAGGCAAAGGAACTGTTTGAGGCATTGTTTAAATTAGTTAATACAGAAATCGGGAAGAGCCGGATAATATCCCTGCCCTGCTGTGTTCATCTGTTCGGCAAATATGATTTTTTAGCCGCTCTGCCGAAAAAAGATAAGCTGGAAGTGCGTTTTGCGCTGAACAGAAAATTGGATAGTCCGAGGCTGAAAGTAAGCGTGGCGATGTCTGCACAAGTATTTAAGAACTGTTTTGACATAACCGCAAAAGAAGAATTTGACGATGAGTTTAAGGGCTGGTTAAAAGAGGCGTATCACTTAAAAGATACTGAAAAGGAATAGAGTATTTCCGTTTCGGCAGGGCAAAGCCGGTGCCGTAATCTGGTTTTTTGGCTATATTAAGGATAAAATTGGTATATGGTAAGAGCGGAAATGAATGAAGTCGGGGAGTTTCGAAGCAGATCGGTGCTGGCAGTATGCTGTGCCGGGTCGGACAGGAGCAGATATATAGCGGAAGAGCTAAATAACCGGGGGTATTTTGCGACCGGCGCTGAGGTGATGTACGGGCAAAATTATGTGACACCCGAAGATCTGCAAAATATCGGAGTGATAGTGTTTTCATCCGTACATGAAAAGAAAATTTTTGATGCGAACAGCCGGTTGGCGGCCATGGTAAAACGGAACGGAATTGAAGTCAGGGTATTAAACATTACCGAGAGCGATAAGGATCTGGCGCATAACTGCGGAAAGCTGACGGAACTAAAAGAAAACATAGCCAGACAACTGGACTGTGTCGGACTGACGGATTTAGGGAGCAGAGGTTTGCGGAGAAAATAACTGCCGAGAACCGACTTAAACAGATGCGGATTTGCGGAGGTCAGGGAGCGGCTTTAAATGAGGTGATTTCAAATATTTTTGATTCCGCGTACCCCCACTGCAGGTACCCATTAATTTCCACTTTTTTACCAAGGTGTTTTTCCAGATCAAGCCAAACAGCGTTTGTGCCCGGGACCACCCCGATTGCACTAACAGGCTGGGGTGAACCGCTGGCACTGGTTTCATCAATAAACGGGGTGGTCAGCTCAATCTGGTAGTCGTAACCAATATCCGGAGCAGGTCTGTGGCCCGGGCCAATTATTCCATTTAAGGTCATTTTTTCACCGGGATAGTTATTTTGGGGGGCTGCGGCATAGGGCTGACAAACCGGGGTAGGAATTTCTTCCAGGGTGAGGGCGTTCAGGACAGAGCGGGAGTAGGAGTCGGCCAGGTCCCTGACCTTCCAGTCTTCAGGAATAGTTCCGGAAACGCGGACACATTTTCCCAAAAACGGAGCAACCGTTTGATCAGTTGCCAGAAGATAATAACCGGAGATTTTTTGCGGCTCTCCCGGTTTAACGAAATCGGTCAGCTGAAAAGCAGCGGCAGGTAAGTTGAGCCGGAGTTTTTCCTCGGGGGCCAATCCGCCGGTACGGATAACGCCGGTAACGGTTATTTTGTCTGAGGCGGCGGCGGATGTCTGACCGGCAGTCGGTTTCGGTACAACCTGATTTTTGCCGATTAGGATACCGATATAAATCGAAACGAGAACGACGGTTAATTCCAATAATAAACCGAGCAAGATTTTTTGCCGGTTGATTGGTGACACATTCGGGAGCTGCGGCGGGGGAAGGTTCGGACCGGTTTCATCACCCATATATTTTATGTTAGCACAGACGCCGGCAGGCTGACCGGGCGGCGAAGTATAATGAATTTGTGAGTCACCTGAGTATGGTTAGGGGCTGTCCGGGGCAGGCTAACTTTTGGTTAACAGGGTTAAATATTTTGCAAAACCGGGGTTTGAGGACCGTCAATATATGAGGTATTTTTCGATGTTTATGGGATTAGTTGTACTGCTGGCAGTGGGTTTTTTCATTATTTCCGAACCGACAGTGAAGTTACTTTCGGAATGTATAGAAACATTTAATGCGAAAACGGAGAACAATATCTCCAGAGCAGAGCAGGAGGGATGGGATAAGGAAACGGTTTGCCGCAACGGACAACCGGGAGCGGCTGAGCTGCAGGCCTGTTACAGTTCGGTTGAAGCAAAAAATAAACTGTCACTGGAAGCGGTATTTAAAATAACGGAAATAATCCGTCCGGGATTTGTCGGAGGGGATGCAGATAAGGCGATAGAATTGCACAATTCTTCCTGTTCGGATTACCCGGAAACACTGGTTCTCCGGTGAGGCGGTTTATTTTACTGATTAATTTCAAATACTTTCTGTTTTGATTTCTGACCGGAGATAAGGATTATCCGATTGGCTCCGGTTTGAAAATATGCAGCTAAGGCTTCGACGGCTTCCCGGTTAGCTTTGCCCTCCAGGGGAGGGGCGGCAACATAAACCTGAACGGTTCCCAATAAATCTTTTTCAACCCGGGGTCTTTTGGAGTTGGGGTGAACAATGACCGACAATTTCATAAGCTGATTATAAACAAGAAGCAAATACATATTCATGGTGCAGAGTTTTTGGGGAACAGCTTAAAGCGGAATATAATCAGGTATGACTTTAAGCGAATTAGAAAAGCGGGTAGCAAGTATTGAACTGAGGAATAATCGGGTTGAGGACGACAAAGCGTGGGAAGTCAGCAGGGCCAGGAAGCTGCTGCTGCTGGTTTTTACCTATGTGGGTATAGGGTTATATATGTGGGTGATCGAAGTTAAAAATCCCTGGCTGAATGCAGTGGTGCCGACAATCGGATTTTGGCTTTCAACACTGACTCTGCCTTATTTTAGGGAGTGGTGGCTGAAAGAGCGGAGAAGAAAGTCGAACTGAAAGGACCGGAGAGTTGTATGATGGGTGCAGATATGAAGGCAGGCGGCGGCAGGGGATATAAAAAGAAATTAATAATCGCAGCGACGATACTGGTGAGCGTATTTTTGGCGGGATATTACTTATATGTAACAAATAGCCGGGTAATATATCTGCCGCAAGAAATAACCTGCCGAATTAAGGGACACAGGTGGGATGTGTGCAACGGAACAAATGTGTGGGAAAACATGTTCTGCGGTTGTTTTGTGGAGATGAGCGACAAGGGCAAGGCCTGCGCCGGGTCCAAGGACTGTTTGAGTAAGTTGTGCGTGATTACTTATAATAATCAGGAGCCGACGGACGGAAAATATACCGGGACATGTGTGACCAGTGTGGCAGAAAAAGATTATGACTCAGGCAAAACACCTGAAGTCATCTGCGGAAATGCGGCGATAGAGGAGGGGAAGATTGTCGAGGATAAACGAACCTGCGTGTATTAGCTCTTTTCAGGTTTAAATAAACAGAAGCAGGATACCGATTAAAGTTACGAGGCCTAAAAACGGGACGGCCTGTTTGGCCTGCCGTTTGGGAAGCAGAAGTTCAAAAAAGGCTTTATCATCGCCATATTTATGGTGGATTGGACCTAAAGGACAATCGCCCTTATTCAAAGATACCACCAGGCCCTCAATCAGGATGAGGCCGACGGCCAGGTAAAGAAGATAAGAACGGGAGCCGGTAAAAACGGAATAATAAATATAAAAAATACAACTGAGAAAGGTGACGGTGATGAGGCCATGAAGAGTTCTGATGAGGAGAATCATCCGGCGGTTGACGGCCATAGTTTCAGTATACCGCAAATTTATTTAGGCCAGTTTAAGTAGTTGTGACCGTATAAACAGGTGTAGACCTCGCACTGATGCGCTGAAGTTAACAGACTGATGCCCCGGCGGGTCAACTGCCGAGTAATTTTAGGGGTAAGACCGACCGGGCCGGCCAATAAACGGGTGAGGGAATAGGGATTGTCATCTCCGGCAATCCGGTTGCAGGAAAGGCTGCCGCAGTTAGTACATAAGTGGACCAGCATGAGTTCGTCTCCGGATGAACCGGAAAGGGAAGGGTGTCTCCAGATAAGACCTAACGGGCGCATTTTGGCCCGGCAGGAGGAGCGGCGGTCGCCGGGAGTTTTCCCGTCGAGATGCCGGGACCAGAGACAGAGCGGACAATGGTTACGGTGTTTGGTGCCCAAAGAGGAGTTAGAAATGACGGCGTGACAAGTCAGGCATCTAAAAGACGCCTGACGAGGGCAAAAACCTTAGCGGAAGAAGCGAATTTAAACATCCAACAGAGATTATAGCAGCCAGAATAGGCATTTTTTAAGCCAGGCAGGGATTTTGGTCTAACATGTTTGACATAATGTAAAACATGTGTTACATTGTAAGAGACATGGAGAGAAAGAGATATAAACAATTACGGGCGGCGGTAGGAGTATTCGTGGGAGCCATAGTGGCAGTAGCCGTAACCCGGGACAGCTATTTACTGGCGGCAGCCGGGGTAATAACCGGAATGGTGTTTATGGCACTGGTGCGGTCAAGCGTGAAGATAAGAGTGGATGAGCGGGAAGCACTGATAAAGGAAAAGGCCGCGCAGCTGACTTATGCCATTTTTGCGCCGACGATAGGGATCGGAGCCTTTTTGCTGCTGATGCCGTCGCACAGCGGACTGGATGTGTTTTCCAGGGGAGAGTTTGTGTATCTGGAGTCACTGGGGATGATATTGGCCTATCTGGCGTTATTTTTGATTGCCCTGTACGCCATCTCATATCATTTTTTAAGCCGGAAATACGGGGGTGGCGGCGATGAAGAATAAACTTAAAGTTTACCGGGCTATGCACGATTTAACTCAGGAACAACTAGCAGAAAAAATGGGAATCAGCCGGCAAACAGTGATTGCGATAGAAAGTGATAAATATCTGCCGTCGCTGGGTCTGGCATTTAGAATGGCCAAACTTTTCAAGGTAAAGATTGAGGAAATTTTTACGGTCGAAGGAGGGGAAGATGAAAATTAAGAATTTTAAACAGACGGCGGGATTGATTGCGGCAATCGGAGCCAGTGTGGTTTTGTTGTTTTTCATAATCGGGTGTATCTGGATCGGATATGAAGTTAAGGCCCAATGCAAAGAGGTCAAAGATCAATACGGCGGAGACTGTGTAGAAGCAATGATTGATCTGCTTAAGGATGAAAACCAGTCTTTTAAAGCCAGAAATTCAGCTATATGGGCGCTGGGACAATTGGGAGATGACCGGGCGCTGCCGGTGCTGAAAAGTTTTTATACCGGGGACATGCCCGAGAGGGAACCGCTTAATCAGGTGATCAGCCAGTATGAACTGGTGAAGGCGATAAATCTGACCAGCGGGGGGAAGAATGTTACGGCAGTATTCTGGCGGTACGGGATAAATTAAGAGTAAAAACACTCCGGCTAAAAGAAAAATTTGGTGCTAATATCCAGGTTGGTGAGTGTAATTTCGTACAGAGATAACGGAAAGTTTCCGGGTTTAGTGCAGGAGAGTGCGGCGGATGAAGGACCGGATATAAAACCAGGGTGGAGTCTGAGAGCGGAAAGGGAGGATGCCGGTCTGGGATTAAAGATGGTGGGAGAGTATGCAAGAGGTTTTTTCGGAAATGAAGCGATGATGCAGGAACTGCAGACAATGGGATGGAATGCGGCGATGATAACGGCTCTGGCCGAGGGGGAAAGACTGGAATTTAAAAATACGGACCCGTTTCGGAGTCTGGAAAGGCTGATAGGGGTGGTCTTGGCTACAGACAACAATTTACATAGGGTGATTGAAATGGCGGGATGGAAGATAAACGGGACAGGAACGGACGGAAAAACCGACTGATCACTTTCAACGGCGGCGGAATGATTTAAGGGGCAGACAAGGGAGTTTTCCGACAGATGCTATACTAAAAGGATGGAAGGGGAAACAATTACTCAGATGGAACAACCGATAGTGCCGGGACAGGCACCGGTAAATCAACCGGAGATGGCGCCGAAGAAGTTTCCGATCTGGCTGGCTGTGGGAGCAATAATGCTGGCGATCGGGGCGGGGGCGGCAGGTTATTGGGTGTTTAAACAAAACCAGGAACAGGTCAGATCAGGAATTGAAGGAACCAAGGAAACGGGAGAGACGGCCTGGAATAAAGAAGCAGTGGAATACGGAACCAATTCGGGAGTTTTAGCCGATCCGGCCGACCTGGAGGCGGCAACACCGACAGCGACACTGGCCCCGACCGGGACGCCGAAGCCTACCGGAACAACCGGCGGTCCGATCAGTCTGACAGCGACGACCGGAAGCAGTGGGATAACTTTGAAATGGACGGTGTCAGGGATAGATACGAATTTAGGATTTAAGATTGTGCGCAGCACGGAGGTAAATCCGGTATACCCCGGGGATGAGTATAAATATCTGTCCGAACCGGCAGTGCGTCAGTATACCTGGAATATCCAGGACGGAAAAACGTACCATTTCCGGGTATGTAAGTACTTAGAGGACAACAAATGCGGGGTGTACAGTAATGATGTCACCGGGCAAGCTCCGACGGGCGGAGAGAGTGATGAAGTGACGGCAATAACCTTAAAAAGCGACGGGGGAAATAAAATCTCCTGGACGGTAAACGGAATTTCGGATCAGGGGTTTAAGATTGTGTGGTCGAAGAATTCACAGCCGACTTATCCGCTGCGCAACGAGCAGGATAAGTACCATTATTACAGTGAGCCGGACAAACGCAGTGATGAGCTGGAGGCATTTTCCGGGTCAGGTAAATATTATGTCCGGGTGTGTGAATACTTAGACGGAAAATGCGGGGTATACAGCAATCAGATAGAGGCGGGATTGTAGAGAAAAAATGAAAGCGCTGGTAGTATACGATTCGCAGTTCGGGAATACCCAAAAAATAGCTGAAACGGCAGCAAAAGAGCTGGGCGGGGCAGTGATAAGAAGAGCGGGTGAAGTGAAGGCTTCGGACTGGAAGGGGATAACGCTTCTGGTAGTCGGGTCGCCGACACAGGGAGGGAGGCCGACGGTCCTGATGCAGACGTTTCTGACGGAAATACGCAGCGAAGAGATAAACGGGGTAAAGGCGGTCTGTTTTGATACCAGGCTGGCCGAAGCCGAACAGAATTTTGCCCTGAGATTTTTAATCAGGACAATCGGGTATGCGGCAGAAAAGATGGAAAAAATCCTGATAAACAAAGGGGCAAAACCGGCCGGAGAAACGGGGGGATTTATAGTGAAAGGAAAAGAAGGGCCGATACGGGAAGGTGAAACCGAAAGAGTAAAAAAGTGGGTTAAGAAAATACAGCTGTCTTAAAGGCCGTAAAAACGGGGGGATAAACCGAGATTTGCGGGCTGAAATTAATAGTCGCGTCCGGTGAGAAGAGAGAATAACTGCATCCGGAGTTTTTTCCAGAAGCCGGCCTGACGGTACTTTTGGTACCACTGCCGGCGCTTGGCGTCCTGAGTACCGGGAAGAGGCGGATCGATCCAGCAGGAGAGAATTATCCACTGCCTGCGGTCGTTACGTTTGGCGATAACCGTGATAACAGAATTGCCGAATGAGCGTTTGTATTCCATGGTACCCTGACCGTCGAGCCGGGTGGAAACTTCCGGATACTGGAAGGCGGTCCAGGCAAGTTTTTGAGTCAGACCACGCTGGGAAAGCCGGGTGAGGGCGTGGTTGGTCCAGATGACATCCCCGTAATATTTTGATGACATGGATATAATTTTACTATTATGGCAGGGAATCAGAAAAATAGGGAGTTTACCGGAGAGGAACTTAAAGGGGGGAGATATACGGAAACGGTATATGAAGGATGTAAATTTTACGGGGCGAATCTGCGGTTTACCGAGTTTAAACAGTGCAAATTTAAGAGCTGCGACTTTTCGGGCTGCAAACCGGACCAGACCTGGTTTGAAGAGTGCGAATTTACGGAAACTAAACTGGCGAATCTGGACATGGAGGAAATTAATCTGAAGGGATGTAATTTTGATAAAGCAGTAGCAGTAAACTCGATATTTCAGAAATTTAAGGGCAGAGAAAAACTGGTGAGAAAACATTGGGATCTGACCAGCTGCCGGTTTGCCGGAGCTGATCTGACCGGAAGCATATTTGTGGACTGCAATTTAGCCAAAGCGAATTTTAACCGGGCAAATCTGGAGAGGACGGTATTTGAAAAATGCGATTTGCGAAACGCGGATTTAACCGGAGCAAATATTGACGGAACAAACTTTGAAGGCTCAAAAACCGAGGGGGCAAAACTGGACCTGTCGGGATTTATCAGATTCGGGAATTCGAAGGGATTTGTGCTCGGGGAGACGGAGACGTAAAATTCCGGGGTATGAAAACCTGGCAGAAGTTAAAGCAAAATCCGGAATTGTGGGGGAAGTATTTGGTGAGGGAAACGGTGACGGATACGATCAGGAAATTTTTTAAGGACCGGGGATTTAGGGAAATGTTTACGCCGATACTGGTACCGGTGCCGAGCGCGGAGACAAACCTGGAGGTATTCGAAACACAACTGCGGACGGCCGGAGGAAAGAAACGGCGGGGATTTCTGATTATGAGTCCGGAATACAGCCTGAAAAAATTGCTGGCGGCAGGGTCGGGAAACATATTTGAAATCACCAGGAGCTTTCGGAATGAGGAAGAAGCGTCCGGCAGCCACAATCCGGAATTCTCCATACTGGAGTGGTACAGAACTAACGCAAATTACCTGATGATAATGGAAGATTTTGAAGAATTGTTCACAAAAATTGTTCAGGTAACCAAGGGGGATACGGGGGAGGGTAAATTTACATATCAGGGGCAGGAGTATGATCTGACCCGGCCGTGGATGCGGATAAGCGTGGCGGAAGCGTTTGAAAAGTATGCGGGGATAGGAACGGAGGCGATGCTATCCGAAACCGGATTGAAGGCGGAGGCAAAAATGCGGGGATATCAGGTGACGGAGAACACCACCTGGGAACAGGTGTTTTACCAGATATTTTTTAACGAGATTGAAACAAAGTTAAAGGCAGCCCGCCGGCCGGTGTTTGTATATGATTACCCGGCGTCGCAGGCGGCACTGTCGCGAAAAAAATCAGAAGATCCGCGGTTTGCGGAGAGATTTGAAGTGTATCTGGCAGGATTGGAATTGGGAAATTGTTTTTCGGAACTGACGGATGCTACTGAACAAAGCCGGCGGTTTGAGGCGGATATGGCGGAAAGAAAAAATTCGGGGAAGACGGAATATCCGGCGGATGCGGATTTAATTGCGGCGCTTAAATCCGGGATGCCGGAGGCGGCCGGGATTGCCGTAGGTGTGGACCGGCTGGTGATGCTTGCTGCAGACGCGGCCAGCATTTCCGAAACACTGCTGTTTCCGGGTGAAGAAATTTTTGAATTAGGGGAGTAAACCTGCAGAAGGATAAGCAGCGGGAAGGGGTGGGGGAGGATGGCTTTGGCCGATAGATTGGCTTATAATCGGGAGATGGACACCGTGAACGCCGGAAATTTAGCCAAGGGGATGTTTGTGATTTTTAAAGGGGCACCGCATATGGTGACCAAGGCGGATTTTATGGCTCCGGGGAAGGGATCGCCGATCATGCGGGCAAGGCTGCGGCACGCCAAAACCGGAATGGTACAGGAGTTTACTTACAAGACGAATGAGACGGTGGAAGTGGCAGATGTGGATAAGAAGGAAATGTCGTTTTTGTACCGGGACGGAGATGAATTGGTATTTATGGATCCGAAAACATTCGAACAGGCAAGCGTGCCGGTGGATCTGGTAGGAGAACAAATCGGGTGTTTTGTGGCGGAAATGAAATGTTATGTTTTATGGTATGACGGGGATGCGATGGGGGTAGAACTGCCGCCGAACGTGGCTTTGAAGGTGGTGGAAGCGCCGGATGCGGTGGCCGGAAACCGGGTGAATGCACCGAAAAAGACGGTAAAGCTGGAAACGGGATTAGAAATTCAGGCGCCGCTGTTTATCAAAGAAGGAGAAATGGTGTGGGTAGATACGGCAAATCTAAGTTATGTGTCACGGGTGACCGGGTAAACAGATTAGTTTTTTTCCCAGACAAGGTATTGGTTTTGACGGAAGACAGGATGATAGGCGGAGTCAATGAAAGCAGTAATAGCGGTGGAAGCGGGAGAAGGGTTGTCGTGAGTGAGCAGGTGAATGACCGGAGTGCTCTGAAGTGAGGTAATAATTTCCATTTCCACTTTGGGAGTGGTGACGCCGGGCTGAACATAGTCGTGACGGGTGGGGTTGGTTTTGTCCAAAAGAAGATAAAAAACCGGAGCGTAGTCATAAACAAATAAGGGGGCCTGCGGAGCAGTGGTTGAAGAAAAGAAGTCGGTTAACCGGTTGACGGTAACGGCAGTATCGGGGCTGACCCAAAGATTTACCCGGGAGTGGGAAAGAAAGGCGGTTTGGGTGTAAAGCGGGGCTTCCCAGCGGTAATAATTTCTGAAAGTGGCACTGTAGGCACCTAATAAAAGCAGGGGAAGAAAACTGACGGTAAGGAAGATTTTTACCGTCCGGGAGGCGTTAACAGTGAGCAGGGCCAGGGAAAGCAGAGACAGGGCGATTAACGGAGTCAGATGAACCTGATCGGTGGTGGGACGGATACTGAGCAGATAATAAAAAATCGAGAGCAGCGGAAAAATCAGCAGGTGGGACGTGCGGAGCTGCAGCAGGCGGAAAAAGGCGATGACCGAGATAAGCAGGGGAGAAAGATAGAGAGCGATTTTACCAATGACGGCGGGAAGCGAGGAGGAGAATTGCCAGGGCCAGGAGGAATTAAGAACGCCGGAGCGGAAAATGCGGTCATAAGTAAAGTAATAGAGATCGTGAAAGTAGGCCGGGAGGGAGCCGGTGATAAACAGGCAGAAAAGAAAAAGGGATATGCAGGACAAATAACCAAACAGGTAAATAATGAAGGCGGAAGAGCGCCGGAGGAGAGGATTGATCAGAAACCAGAGCAGAAAGGCCAGGAGTGCGGCCAGACCAAAATTCTGTTTACAGACAAATACCAGGGCGGAAAACAGGCCGGAAAAAAACAGGGCGGAAGGCTTAGGGGGAGAAGAGGAAGACAGGAGCAAACCGGCCAGCAGTCCGGCGGACAGACACAGCATTACCGGCCAGACAAAATTCAAATGGGCCGGGCCCCAGAAAAGAAAAGAGTAGAGGAGCAGGCAGGTAAGGGGAAAGGAAAAGCCGGCGCGGCGGGAGACAAGGAAAAGGGCGAATAAACAGAGCAAAGAATTAAGTAAGGCAAAGATCCGGGAAGCCCAGATGCCGGGGCCGAAAATAACAAAAGCCAGCCAGTTAAGATAGACGCCGCCGGGATTGTAAATGAACGCAAAATCTTTATAGGGAAACTGGTGGTGATAAAGGCGAAGGGCGGCTTGAAGGAGCAGGCCCTCATCCTGAGGATTAAAGCCGTGAGAGTGATAATAAAAAAGCAGGGCGACGGTCGGGAGAAAGGCTAAAAGGATCCAGAACCACCGGGGATGACCGGACGGCCGGGGGGATGTCTGCGGCAGTGATGAGGGAAAAGTCGGGATCAGAAGGCGATTGTATGCCGAAGGAGAAAAAAGGGAAAGGAGCTGTCCGATTTGACAAAAAATGACAACGGAGATATATTTAGATGGATGTCTAAATATCTATTAATCGGACGGAGAGTTTATGGATGCATTATTTAAAGCTATAGCTGATAAAAACAGACGGAAGATATTACAGATTCTGAAGAAAAAAGATATGACAGCAGGAGAAATAGGCAAACACTTTGAAATTACCGGGGCGTCTTTATCGCACCACCTGGATATACTTAAACGGGCCAGACTGGTGATTTCAGAGAGAAAAGGTCAGTATATCCAATATTCACTGAACACCTCGGTAGTAGAGGAGATACTGACTGACGTCATGGATATGTTTAAAGCCAAAATATGAAACTAAAAATTTTAAATCTGATACTGCTGCTTACGGCCTTTGTGATGCCGCTGATGGTTTATCCGAAACTGCCGGAGATGATTCCCATGCACTGGAATATAAAAGGTGAGGTGGACAGCTATCAGGCAAAACAAACGGCAGTCTGGATGCTGCCCGGGATAGTGCTTTTGATGTGGGGGCTGTTTCAGGTGTTGCCGAAGCTGGATCCCAAGCGGGAAAAATATAAGCAGTTTTGGCCGGAGTGGCAGACACTGCAGACGCTTTTATTGGGACTGTTTGTGTATCTGGACGGAGTGACTTTATACATAGCGCTTAATCCGGGAAAGGAAATGACGCCCCTAATGTTTGCCGGGATGGGGATAATGTTTGCGGTGATGGGAAATTTACTGCCCAAAATCAGACAGAATTTCTTTGTGGGGATAAAACTGCCGTGGACGCTGGCAGATGAAGAGAACTGGAACAAGACGCACCGGCTGGGAGGGTGGTGCTTTGTGGCGGTGGGGATAATGTTTTTAGTACAGGCGATTAAAGCAATATTTGTGCCGGAGCTGCTGTTTGCGGTGATGCTGTTGACGATAATTATTCCGGTCGGTTATTCCGGGTGGTTGTATAAACAGAAAAAATCGGGCAAGATCTGACGATGCGTAAACTGCGGGTATCAACAGACGTAGGACTGTTCTGCACTCCGGAATACATGAAAGAACTGTATGGGGAAGGGGTGGAGGAGGTGGAGGTAATCGGTTGGAGATGGGCAGAAAGGTTTTTACATCAGGCAGAGACAGATGGGATCAGGCCGTGGCGGCTGCACGGGCGGACCGGATTAGTGCGGGACGGAGTAATTTCAGGCGTAAGATCCGGGATAATGCAGAAATTGCTGCTGCCGACGGGAAAACTGGTGAGTTTAGCAAAAAGATATAAGGTAGGCAGGATACTGGTGCATACCGGGGAGGCAAGAGAGGGGTTTGAGGAGATAAAAAAGGCGGCTGACGGAATGAGTGTGGGGATTGAAAACAGCCTGGGCGGAGAGACGGGTTTGAGAGCGACTTTTGCTCTGACGGCGGAACTGGTCAAAGCGGGAGTGAGGGCCGGGGTGGTAGCGGATGCGGGACATTTCGGATACGAGACAGGAAAACTGGCGGATCCGGAAACGGTAGTCAGGGAGTTTTTGGACAGGGTGGACGAGTATGAACGCGAGTTTAAAGTCACGGCCGGGGTGCACCTGCCGATCAATGCAGAAAACGATGAAGGGGCGATAAATATCGACAAGTTGACGGATGAACAACTGCGCAAATTTTTAGGAAGGTTTGAAGAAATCGTGGTGGAAAACCGGGCGGATCTGGTGTATGAATTCTGGCGGGGAGCCGGGCAGGGGTATAAGCGGCGGACACAACGGAGATGGCAGCGGCTGCGGAAACTAGCGGAAACAGACTAGCTTTAGGGTGATAAAATTTAAGGATGAGAAAAAAGTGGCTAATATTAGGCGGAATTTTAATTTTGGGGATAGCGGTGCTGCGGTTTGTCGGCGGAGGAGATGAAGATACCTGGATTTGTGCCGGTGGGGAGTGGGTAAAGCACGGTAATCCGACGGCGGCGGCGCCCAGCGGAGAATGCAGGTGAGGGCAGACGAGGGGATAATTTTGGTGGACAAGCCGCTGGGCTGGTCATCGCAGAAGACGGTGACCCGGATAAAAAGACAATTGGGCCTGGCTAAGGCGGGCCATGCCGGGACACTGGATCCGCTGGCGACGGGACTGTTAATTATCCTGGCAGATGCGGCGACAAAAAGATTTGCGGAATTTCAGCAACTGAAAAAAGAGTATGTGGCAGAAATCGAACTGGGACGGGAGACAGATACGGGGGACGCCGGAGGCAGGGTGATCCGGATATACGGGGGAAAAATAGGGTGGGAAGAAAGGGAAATTGCGGATGAAGTGAAAAAACTGGTCGGGGAACAGTGGCAGGTACCACCGGTGTATTCGGCAGTAAAAGTGGCGGGGATGACAGCATATAAGCGGACGCTTAGGGGGGAGAAGGTAGAATTAAAGCCCCGGAAAATTACGGTATATGAGGCGGAAGTGCTGGGGACAGACACGGAAAAGAAACTGGTAAAGGTCAGATTTGTGGTGTCATCGGGGACGTATATCAGAAGTCTGGCAACAGAGCTGGGGAAAAGACGGGGATGCGGGGCAATGGTGGCAAGTCTGCGCCGGACGCAAATCGGGAAATGGCGGGTGGAAGAGGCTGAAAAAATTGAGGATTCAGACCGGAGAGAATCCGGCGGAGGAACGGGGATCAGCGGCCGGGACGGGTAAGAGAATCTGCAGCCGGGGTAGGGGTAGGGGAAGGCAGAGTGAGGGAATCAAAATTGTAGCCGGCAGTGGGAGAAGGGGTGACGGAAATTTGCAGAGAAGACACGGGAAATTCCGGCGGCGGCTCAGTCGGAGTGGGAGAGGCGGCCGGAGGAGCGGGAAAAGAGATGCCGGTAAAAGGGCCGGAATCGCCGGCTGGTTTAAGCTGAGAATCCGAAGAAACAGACGACTCGGGGGAGGAGACGGGAGTGATCCGGTTGAAGATAAAAATTATCAGGCCGACGGCCAGAACGACGGAAAGGAAAAACAGAATAAAGGAAGGAAATTTCATTTACTATTACGGTAAAGTAAGGGGCAATTATATCCAAAGAGGTGGAGTAAAATAAACAAATGAATTTGTGGCAAACCCTAATACTGGCCGGAGTAGAGGGACTGACGGAATTTTTACCGGTATCATCAACCGGACATCTGATTCTGGTCAGCCGGCTGCTGCGGATTTCCCAGACCGAGTTTGTAAAAAGTTTTGAAGTGGCAATCCAGCTGGGGGCGATTCTGGCAGTGGCAGTTATGTACGGACGCCGGGTGCTGCGGAGCCGGGAAGAAATGCTGCGGATTACGGCAGCATTTTTACCGACTGCCGGACTGGGATTTATCGGATATAAGCTGATTAAGACATTTTTGTTGGGAAACAGTCTGGTGACGGTAATTTCTCTGGCAGCAGGCGGATGGCTGATATTGCAGTTTGAAAAGAAATTTCTGGCCAGATCCGGAGAGAAAAAGATTGCCGATTTAAGTCTGGCCCAAGCGGCAATGCTGGGAGTAGTGCAGGCGATGGCGGTTGTCCCGGGAGTGTCCCGGGCGCTGGTGACGATTTTCGGCGGGCTATATATGGGGCTGTCAAAAAAAGAAGCGACCGAGTTTTCATTTTTACTGGCCGTGCCGACCATGGCGGCGGCGACAGGGTGGGATTTGCTGAAATCAGGCTGGGGATTTGAAAGCGGAGAATGGCAAATGCTGGCGATCGGGATGGCGGCGGCTGCCGCGGCGGCCTGGGCGGCAGTGAAATGGCTGATAGGATTTGTACAGAAACATGATTTTAAAGCCTTCGGGATTTACAGAATTGCGGCGGCTTTGGTGTATCTGGTAATAACCGGGCTGAAGTAAACGGATCCGGACGGAGAAGTTTTCAGCGGCCGATGGCGTCAACAATGACCTGTTTGAGGAATTGAAATACCTGAAAAATGGCGTACATGATGAACTGGATAATCCGGCCAATGACAAACGGAGCGTGTTTTTTGACGGTGCCGACAACTTTTTCAGCCGGAGTGGGTTGATAGGGTTGATAAGGAGGGGCGGCGGGAGGGGAAGGCTGGTCCATGTGCTAATGATAGCAGATCCGCGGCTGCCGATTCGGGAATTTGGTATGATTGGCAATACGGATGAGTAAAAATATGCTGGTGTGGGCGATGGTGTTTTTAGGGCTGCTGGCGGTTGTCTGGGGGTTCGGAATGATCCGGGGAAAAGCAGCGGTGCAAACCACGGCAGGGTCGGAAGCGGGGCAGAACCCGGGAGAAAAAACGCAAACACAGACCCAGATAAAAATTACCGCCGAACCCGGAAAAGACGGAGAAACGGAGAGCTGGAAAAGTTTACAAACAGAACTGAATGCGGTGGAGGATGTGAACACGAATATAGTGATTAATGAAGCAGGCCAATTATGAAGCAGGAGAAAAAACCCCAAACCGAGCGGAAGTTAAAGATCAACTGGGGGTGGATAATAATCGGGGCGGCAGTGGGTTTGGGAGTGATGGTAACAGTGAAGGATTACCTGGTCTGGAAGCAGGCGGAAACGGCCCGATTCGGCCAGGGGTGGGGAGATCTGGATAAGCCGGCGGCGGCGCTGTCACAGGCGTATATTAACCGGACGGCTGGGGTGCGGATGCGGCTGCCTGAAGATTGGGTGGTGGAAGATAAGCTTAAAACCGAGACGCCGCAGGTAAAAGAAAAAGAATTTCTGGAAGCGGCGAAGGCGGGGCCGTTTATGACGATCTTTTTAAGTAAAAGCGGCGAGAATCTAACGGACCTGACCGACAGCCGGGTGAGCGAACTGACAATGGCAGGGGCGGAGATGAAAGAACGGGAATACATCAGAACTGAAAATGCGGATCTGACCATCCTGGAATGGACGGAAAATCTTCCCGGCGGAAAAGCACTGATAAAACAGGAGGTGTGGGAGAAAAGAGGGGAGAAAATAGTGAAAATTGCCATGACGGCAGAAGAATCACAGTGGCTGGATATAAAGAATACAGTGGGGGAAATTTACCGAAATCTGCAGTTTACGAATTAAATCCGGAAGGAATTTTCCGGACCCGGGAGGATTTGACAATTGCGGAGGATAATTTGACAATGGAAGGGTGATTGTTGTTAATTTTAAAACCTACAAAGAAGCGACGGGATACAAGGCGGTGAATTTGGCCCGGATATGCAAACGGGTGCAGGAAGATACCGGAGTGCGGATAGTAGCCGTGCCGCAGGTGGCGGATCTGCGGAACTGTGAAGAAACCGGAGCTGACTGCTGGGTACAACATGTGGATGCGGTGGAACAGGGAAAAAATACCGGGTGGATTACCCGGGAGGAGGTGGAAGAGGCGGGGGCGTTGGGAACTTTGCTGAACCATTCCGAACATAAGCTGGATCCGGAACTGCTGGCTAAAACAATGGCTTTAATCGGGGGGTTTGCCTTCGAGGCCTGTGTATGTGCGGCGGGAGCGGAGGAGGCGGCCAGAATAGCTGAACTGGGACCGGATTATATTGCTTATGAACCACCGGAACTGGTCGGCAGCCGGGATAAATCAGTGGCTTCGGAAAAACCGGAAATAATTGAAAAAGTGGTGAAAGCCGTGCATTTTCCGGTACTGGTGGGGGCGGGAGTACACAGTCCGGAGGATGTGCAGGTGGCTTTAAAGCTGGGGGCTAAAGGAGTACTGGTATCAACGGATGTGGTACTTGCCGACGGACCGGAGCGGGAATTACGGGAATTGGCCTTGGCATTTGGACATGTAGAGCGGTAAAATCTAACCGCTATGATTTATATCGGTGCTGACCATCACGGGTTTGAACTGAAAGCAAAGATAAATGAATGGCTGAAGGGCAGAGGATATGTGTTTGAAGATTTAGGGGCGTATAAGTACGATGCCTGGGACGACTATACAGATTACGCAATTCAGGTGGGAGAAAAAGTGGCCGAGTCACCGGAAAAAAACTGGGGAATATTAATTTGCGGCAGCGGAGTGGGGATGAGTATTGCGGCCAATAAAGTAAAAGGGATCCGGGCGGGCTTAGGATTTGCGGCAGACCAGGTATATGTGGCCAGAAAAGATGACAATATTAATGTACTGGTGCTGGCGGCTGACAGTACAGATGAATTACTGGCAATGCAGATCCTGTCTAAATTTTTTGAGACGGAATACGTAAAATCAGAAAGTTACATGCGGCGAGTGGATAAAATCGCCAGATATGAGGACCGAACTGCCCATGCGATCAATAAGAGATCTTGAGATAGCGGGAAAACGGATACTGGTGCGGGGGGATTTTGACGTGGATGACGGAGACAATCCGCGGGCCGATTCAATCAGAGAGATGGTGACTTTTCTGCGGGAGAAAGGGGCGGCAGCAATCAGAATTATCGGGCATACGGAAACAAAATATGATTTGGCCGGACAGCTGAAGGGGGAATTCCCGGACGCGGAGTTTTTTGCCGGATTAAGACTGGATCCGCGGGAAAAAGAAAACAGTGAAGAGTATGCCCGGGAGCTGGCCGCCGGTTGGGATGTGTATATAAATGAAGCTTTTGCGACATCACACAGGAAACATACCTCGATTGTGGCGCTGCCGCAGGTAATGAAGGCGGACGGAAAACAGGCAGGGATAGGACTGAGATTTGAAAAGGAGCTGATGAAACTTACCGAAGTGTGGAATAAAACCGGAAAAAGAATTCTGGTAATCGGGGGAGTAAAGATAGACGATAAACAGAAGTTTGCCGAAGACATGAAAGACAAGTTCGCGGAGGTGCTTAAAGGGGGACTGCTGCCCGGAGTAGATAAACGGGATGACGGAATGGATATTTCCGATGCGGCGATAGAAAGATATAAGCAGGTGATTGCAACGGCGGAAGTAATTTTAGCGGCCGGGGTGATGGGAAAATACGAAGACCCAAACTGCCAAAAGGGAACTAAAGAAGTGCTGACGGCGATTGCCGAAAGTCCGGCATATAAAGTGGCCGGGGGAGGTGACATTGAAATGGCAATTTCCACTTTCGGACTGACGGAAAAATTTGACTGGATATCGGTCGGCGGGGGAGCAATGCTGGTGTATTTAGGAACGGGAACACTGGCGGGGCTGGAAGCGGTGGAAGGATAAAAAAACCGGAATTAGAACTTGCGCAAATCGGACGGGGCACGTACACTTGATCTGTATGGTAAAGGTAGCAATTAACGGTTTGGGAAGAATCGGCAGACTGGCATTTCGAGTCGGACTACTTAAACATCATAATGAGATGGAGTTTGTGGCAATTAATACTTCCGGATCGATGGATGTAGACGGGTGGTGTCATCTGGTAAATCAGGATACGACCTATCGGAAATTTGAAATTGAAGTGGGATATGAAAAGACAAAGAAAGCCAAAGAAGCGACGGATGAAGATCCGCTGATAGGATATTTACTGGTGCCGAGTATGGGTCTGCGGGTACCGGTGCTGGCACAGAAAGATCCGGAGAAGCTGCCGTGGAAAAATTACGGAGTAGATGTGGTGATGGAATGCACGGGAAAATTCGTGGATGAAGCCGGGGCAATGAAACATGCCAAGGCGGGAGCAAAAAGAATTGTGATATCGGCACCGGCAAAGGGCGGTAATGTAGGAACTTTTGTGGTGGGGGTAAATGAGTATCCGGATGATAAAACCGGACAGAATGAACCAGTGGTGATTTCCAACGCTTCATGTACAACCAACTGTATTACCCCGGTAGCGGCGGTGATTCAGGCAAAATTCGGAATTGCCAAGGCGATGATGACTACGGTGCATGCCTATACGGATGACCAGGTATTGCAGGACGGATCACACCGGGATCTGCGCCGGGGCCGGGCGGCGGCGATGAATATCGTGCCGACTTCAACCGGAGCGGCAATTGCGACAACCGAGGTGATGCCGCGGCTGAAAGGACTGTTTGACGGAATTTCCCTGCGGGTACCGGTAATTACCGGATCGATTACGGATTTTGTGTTTGTGACCGCGAGGAAAACCACCCGGGAGGAAGTAAACCAGGCACTGAAAGAGGCGACACAGAATCCGATTTATAAAGGCATCTTAGGTATGTCTGAAGTGGACGGAGTGCCGGCGCATTTAGTCTCATCAGACATTATCGGGACATCCTACAGCAGTATCGTGGATCCGGAATTTACGCAGGTGATAGACGGAGATTTAGTCAAAGTGCTGGCCTGGTATGACAACGAGATGGGGTACACACACCGGTTAGTGGAACAGGTGGTGAGAGTGGGGCAGGCACTGGAAAACAACGAGGCACCGACAGATCCATTGAGTAAGAGTCTGGCCGGTTGATATGAGAAAAAAGATGAAGATCGCGGGGGGGATTTTGGGGGCACTTCTTCTGGTAGGAGGCATTTGGGTCAGATTAAATCTGGTGCGGGTGCAGGGAGGGGCAATGTCGCCAAGCCTGCAGGATCAGGACATATTATTTGTAAAGCGAAGCGGTTTTGATCCGGCCAAGCTGACCCGGGGGGAGATCGTGATGTATAAAGCCAACCTCCCGGGATATGCGGAGGTGGAAGCAGTGGCCAGGATAGTGGGGTTACCGGGGGAGACGATAAAGATATCTGACGGTAAAGTGTGGTTGAACGGCACGAGATTGCCGGAAGAATACTTAGGGTTGGGGACCGAAACCCGGATTAAAAAAGGGCAGGCGGATGAAGTAACTCTGGGGGGGCGGGAATATTTTGTCATGGGAGACGACCGGGTGGTCAGTATAGAAGGCGATTCCAGAGAATTCGGACCGATTCCGGCAGAGAAAATCAGCGGTAAGGTTTCTGCAATAGTCTGGAAAAATTTAACAAATTACGATTAATTTACGAGCAGATAACTTTATATGCAAGTAATACCGGCAGTTTTAAGCATCGATAAATTTGAAGTATATGGATGGCTGAAGCAGATCAGAGACAGCAGAAAATTTGAACGGGTGCAGATAGATTTTATTGACGGAGAGTATGCAAATAACACAACGATCAGACCGGCCGAAGTGGATTTGCTGCCGTTTTTGCCACTGATGTTTGATGCACACCTGATGGTGACGGAAAATAATGTGCTGATGTGGGCAAAAACTGCCGAGAAAGTCGGTTTTGACAGAATTATTCCGCAGGTGGAAAGTATTTCCAGCCCGGGGGAATATCAGGGACTGGCGGTGGACATCCATTCGCCGGCAGAGGTGATACTGCCGTATCTGGATAAGCTGGAAGCAGTGATACTGATGGCGGTGGAACCGGGATTTTCCGGACAGAAGTTTGATACCGGAGTGATTGAGAAAGCCAAGTATCTGCAAAGACTGCGTAAATATGACAACTACCGGTTCAGAATCTGTGTGGACGGGGGAGTGCAGAAAGAGCATTTGCCGCTTCTGGCTGAGGCCGGTGTGGATGAGGTAACAGTCGGAGTAAAGAGGATACAGGACTGGTATTAATTCAGACAGGCGGCAATGTCAGGAAGGGAAAATTTTGGTATATTAGTCAGACATGGAAGAAAAGCAAAAAGAACAGTTAATTAAAACCGTGACCTGTCTGGGTTTTGCGGATGCACATCCCGGAGACGGATTGTACCAGGAGGCGTTTGATGTAGGGAAAGTCCTGGCGCGGGAAGGATATGTGGTGGCAAACGGGGGCGGTCCGGGAGTAATGCGGGCGACAACAGAAGGGGCTAAAAGCGAAAACGGAAAAGTGATCGGAGTGACGTTTTATCCCAAAGATGTGGCAAATTTTGAAGGCCGGGATCCGAATAATCATATTGATGAAGAGATAAAGACAGACCATTATCTGGCCAGAACACTTAAGCTTCTTGAGGTAGGCCAGGCGTATGTAATTTTCCGCGGAGGAACGGGAACAATTTCGGAATTCGGAATGGCCTGGGGACTGGCCAGGCTGTATTTCGGACATCACAAACCGCTGATACTTTACGGAAAATTCTGGGAAAACATCATGGCGGCATTTATTTCGAATATGCGGATGCGGCCCGAAGAATTTCAGGTGTACCGGGTAGTGGATACACCGGAGGAAGTGGTAAAAAGCCTGGAGTTGTTTGAACTGATGCTGGAACATAATAAACACGATTTCAATCCGGCAGAGAAAGCATTTGAGCTGTAGGCGGAAGATAAACGAGATACAATGAAGGTATGCTGACAGAAGAACAGATACAGAAGATTGAACTGAAAGCAACGGAAATCAGAAAAGACATTATTAAAATGCTGCTTTCGGCCGGAAGCGGGCATCCGGCCGGAGCTTTAGGGATGGCGGATGTGTTTGCGACACTGTATTTTTCCGGGAAACTAAACTGGGATCCGACAGATCCGTGGAATGAAAACCGGGACAGAGTGATTTTATCGGCGGGACATATTTGTCCGGTGTGGTATGCCACGCTGGCGCATGCCGGGGCGTTTTCGCATGAATTATTGCTGACACTGCGCAAGATCGGTTCGCCGCTGCAGGGGCATCCGCACTATCGGGAATTGCCGGGGATAGAAAATACGGCCGGACCGCTCGGGCAGGGATTGTCGCAGGCAATCGGGCAGGCCCTGGCGGCAAGAATCGACAGAAGGGGATACCGGGTGTATGCGATTCTGTCCGACGGGGAATTACAGGAAGGGCAGAATTGGGAAGCGCTGATGTTTGCCGGGAAAAATAAACTGCATAATCTGACCGTAATAATCGACAGAAACCGGATTCAGATTGACGGACAGACAGAACAGGTGATGCCGCTGGAGCCGTTAGTGGCTAAACTGCGGGCGTTTAACTGGATGACGGCGGAGGTGGACGGACACAATGCGGCGGAGATAGAGGCAGAGCTGGAAAAAGCGAGGAAAAATACTCAGGGACCGGTGGCAATAATTGCCAGAACCATTCCCGGGAAAGGGGTGGAGTTTATGGAGGGTAATTATATCTGGCACGGAAAAACTCCTAATCAGGAGCAGGGTGAGGAAGGACTGCGGCAGTTACGGTCGTTATGGGGAAAGCTGGCGGAGGAATAAATAAAAATTATGGAAGATTTACCAAAAATTACGGAAGTAAAAGCCACCCGCGACGGCTGGGGAGACGCACTGGTGGAGCTGGGGAAAAAAGACGAACGCATAGTGGTACTGACGGCGGATTTAAAAGAAAGCACCCGGGTGGAAAGGTTTGCCCAACTGTTTCCGGACCGGTTTATCGAGTGCGGAGTGGCAGAACAAAACATGATGGGGATTGCGGCCGGACTGGCGGCGGCGGGAAAAATTCCGTTTGTGTCGTCATATGCGGTATTTTCGCCGGGAAGAAGCTGGGAGCAGCTACGGGCAGCGGTGGGATATTCCAAATTACCGGTAAAGATAGGAGGAGCGCATACCGGATTGGCGATCGGGGCCGACGGAGCGACCCATCAGGGGCTGGAAGATATAGCCATTACCCGGGTGCTGCCGAATTTAGTAGTGGAAGTGCCGGGAGATTATTGGGAGACGCGGAAGGCGGTAGAAGAAGCGGTGAGAATTGCCGGACCGGTGTACATCCGGCACACTAAACAGGCGACGCCGGCAGTGACCGGGAAAGACACGGATTTTAAGATCGGGAAGGCGGAAGTATGGCTGAATACCGGGACAGATGCAGCCATTGTGGGGTGCGGACCGATTTTAAATGAAGGGCTGGCGGCGGCGAAGAAACTGCGGGAGGAAGGGATAGGGGTGGTAGTGGTGAATAACCACACGATAAAACCGATGGATAAGAAAGCAATGATTGAAACCGCGCAGTTGTGTAAAGCGATAGTGACGGTAGAAGACCATCAAATAACGGGAGGAATGGGGTCGGCCGTAGCTGAAGTGCTGGCCAACAATTTTCCGGTACCGATGGAATTTATCGGAGTGAAGGATAGTTTCGGCGAAAGCGGGAGCGGTGAAGAATTAAGAAAGAAATACGGAATGACGGCCGATGATATAGTTGCGGCAGTAAAGAAAGTAATCACGCGGAAGTGATCAGCGGGAGTTATTAAGACAGGAAGAATAAGCGGGGGTTTTGGTCCAGCCGCATTTGCCATCCGACTGGGGCTCACAAACGGAATATTTCAGACAGGCGTACTCTTCTTTCCAGATACAGATGGAAGCCACGTCGGGTGAGGCGGCGGAAAGACAGAGTTCGCCGCTGCAACCGCCGGTTTTACAGTTTCCCCGGGGCTGAGGCAGAGATGGAGACGCAGCCGGGGAAGGAGGAACGGGAAGAGAGGGCGGCGGAAGTGAAGGAGTGGGGAAAACAACAGGAGACGGAGACGGGAATGAAAAGGGGGAAGGGGTGGGGAGCGGCGGGGAGACAAGCGGTGCGGAAGGGGAAATTAAGCCGGTGCGGATAAAAAGAAACATAACCAGGAGAAGACTGATTACAGACAGAAATAATAGCGGAAAAAATTTGGTTGGAAACATGAGGGGCTGTTAAATTATTTTAACTCATTGTATAAATAGTTATTAAGGCATTAAAGAAGGCGGTGACTAATAGATGGCTGTAAAGGCAAAAAAAGATAAAACTATAAAAACGCAACCGATACCAGAAGTAAAACAGGAAGAAGGATGTGAGTGTTGTGACTGCTGTGACTGCAAACCCAGCCGGTGGCAAAGCGCGGGATGGGTGCTGCTTTTGGCCGGCGGACTGGCGCATATGCTGCCGGAACAAATGGCACCGGTGCTGAAATGGTCGCTGTTCGGGGTATCACTGCAGATGGCGGTCGGAGTTGTGTCGGTAATTCTGGCACTGAATTTCCTATTGGAAGACTGAAGAAAGTCTTTCGGTTATAATCCGGGCGCTGATGGAAACAGGACAGTTAATCAGAGGAGTGAGAGAGACAGCCGAAATTACCGGATGGAAGGCGGTAATTCTGGATGTGGATGACACAATAGCGGAGTCCAGTCCGTTGTGGGGCAGGGGGTTTACGTATGTGGGAGAAAAAACGGCCGAATATAAAGGAGTGAAGGCGGAGACGGTAGCGGGGGAGGCAAAGAGGTGGAACAACGAACTGTATAAAAATTTAGGGGTGCATCCGAGAAAATACCGGGTAATTGCCGGGGAATTGGCAAGGGAGTTTGAGGTGGAAGAGACACGGATGTGGGAGTGGATGAAAACAGCAGTAGCGATGATTTATTGTCGGGCGCCGGAATTGTTTGCGGAAACGACGGAAACACTGGAGGTACTGGTGGCGGCGGGGCTGCGGGTCGGATTTGCGACGCATTCATCTTTAGGGAGGACAAAGATTCTGAAAGAGGCCTGGGGATGGGAAGATAAATATCCGGTTTTTACTCAGTCCATGCTGACAAAAAAGGATGAACGAATCTGGAAAAAGGCGACGGAAGGACTTAAGGTCAGACCGGAACAGGCGGTGGCAGTGGGGGATAATTTACACGGGGATATCCTGGCGGCCAGGAGGGCCGGGATTAAGGACACGGTGTGGGTGAAGCCGGCATGGCAGATATATGCGCAGGGAGAAAAACCGGACGGACTGGTAGTCATAAACGGAATCGGGCAGCTGGCTGCCGCACTGATTGAGAATTTCGGATGATTTTTCGGTTGTGCAATTTGGAAGCATTTGGGTATACTGAATGTATGTTCGGAACGGAAAAAATATTACGGGACGGAAAATGTTTCCTGTTGGCATATGACCAGGGGCTGGAACACGGACCGGCGGATTTAAATGAGAAGAATGCCGATCCGCAATTTATTTTTGATATTGCGGAACAGGCAGGGGTGTTTACCTGTATAGCGGTGCAGAAGGGAATTGCGGAGAAGTATTACCGCAAAGGGGAGGATAAGACGCCACTGGTAGTGAAACTGAACGGAAAGACGAATTATCACAAAGGGGAGGAATTATTTTCGCCGCAAAACTGCAGTGTGGCCGAGGCGATAAAATTAGGCGCGGCCGGAGTGGGGTATACGATATATATCGGGAGCGAGCGGGAAAATGAGAGTTTCGCGGAGTTTGCCAAAATTCAGGAAGAAGCACATGCGGCCGGACTGCCGGTGATTATGTGGGCATATCCGCGGGGTAAACATATCGGAGAAGCTGAACACAGTCCGGAAAATATTGCTTATGCGGCCAGAATTGCACTGGAGATGGGGGCGGATATGGTGAAATTGGCGTATACCGGTGATGTGGAATCAATGCGCTGGGTAACCAGAGTGGCAGGGAAAACCAGAGTACTGGCTGTGGGCGGAGCGAAAACGGATACGGAGACGGTGGTAAATAAAACCCGGGAAATAATGGCAGCCGGAGTAACCGGCTGGGCAATGGGGCGAAACATCTGGCAGACGGATGACCCGGTGGGGACGGCTAAACAAATTGCCGAAGTGTTGTTTGCGGACCGAAATGGATAAGACATCACAAATACTGCATCTGCGACTGGAAAAACTAACCGAGGCGGCTGAAGCCGGAGCAGTGGACTTAGGATGTATCCTGTTGTTTTGGTGGGGGGAAAGATACTTTGTGGGAGCGACAAGGGATTTAATGATATTAATTTCAGTGATCTGCGGGACGGGTTACACGGGGTTGGTCATGATCAGGAACTTAATCAGATGGATAAAAATCAGGAAGTTAGAGAAAGAAGTGTAGGGAAGGAATCTGGTATATTGATAGTGTATGAAATATGACGTTTTAAGTTTGGGTCCGGTAAGGATGGATTGTTATCTGCATCTGCCGGAAGATGAGATTACCGAGGTGTGCAGTATGGATGAGCGGCGGTGCATGATTCAGATGGGGTTCGGGGAAAAAATTGTGGTGAAGGGAATGGAATTTGCGATCGGGGGAAATGCGGGAAACAATGCGGTGGGGATGTCACGATTGGGAGCAAAAGTGGCGCTGATAGGGCCAATCGGGGACAGTTTTTCCGACGGGCAGGTAATGGAAGTACTGAAAAAAGAAGGGGTGGAAACAAAATATATGGATGTCAGACCGGGGGAAAAAGGATTCGGAGTAATAATTAATTATCAGGGGGAAAGAACGATTCTGTCGTATTACTCCCAAACCAAATGCAACTGGCCGGATGATGCGCAGCTGGAAGCAGACTGGATTTATTTAACTTCCATGGGAGAGGGGTATGAGGATTTTTATGCCCGGGCGGTGGAATGGGCAAAAACTAAAGGAGTCAGAATCGGGTTTAATCCGGGGACGCGGCAGATAAAAGCGGGCCTGGCACATTTAAGATATGCGTACGAAGCGGCGGAAGTAATATTTGTAAATAAGGAAGAAGCGGAGGAAATTTTAGGCAAGGAACCAGGGAGCACGGAGATAAAGGATTTACTGACGGCTTTAAGCGGAATCGGGCCGAAGGTGGCGATAATAACGGACGGATTAAACGGAACATTTGCATATGACCGGGAGAAGTTCCGGCACATGCCAATTGTTCCGGCAGCGGTAGTGGAACGCACCGGGGCGGGAGATGCTTTCGGATCGGGATTTTTAGCGGCGTATATTCAGGGGAAAAGTTTAGATGCGGCTTTAAAATGGGGAACGGTGAACAGCGCATCGGTGCTGGGGTTTGTCGGACCTCAGGCAGGACTTTTAAATACGCCGGAGATGGAAAAATGGCTGGATAAGGCGAGAGATATTAACCCGGGTGAAATATGAACAAGTAAGATAGTTTTTTGAGCGGTGACGGGATAGAATTGATTGCCATGAGTTTAGAGAAGAAAATAGAAGCGCGGAGAACGCGGCTTAAAGAGAAAGAAAAAAAGCCGGTGAACAGGAAAGCCCTGATAGTTTTATTTTTAGCTACCGGATTGGCCAGCCTGTTTTTCTGGTGGCGGGGGAGGGTGATCAGAGAAACACCTCCGGTAACAGAGGTGAAACAAAATCCGGGCGGAAAGATAACGCCGACAACAAGTCAAACACAGGAGACCCAGGCGGCAGCGATAAGGCGGAAGATGGCAGAGGAAAAGCTGACGGAAGAACTGAAAGAGATTACGGCAACCGCATCCGGAAGATATGCCGTGTATGTATACAGATTAAGCGACGGAAGCAGCTATGGATTTAATCAGGAAGAACGGATGCCGGCGGCATCAATTATGAAAGTTCCGGTGATGGTAACGGTGTGGCAGAAAGTCGCGGCCGGAAGTTTAAGCCCGGCGGAAGTATATACGCTGGACGAGGCAGACAGATCTACCGGATCAGGACCACTGCAATTTAAGCCGGCCGGGAGCAAATATTCGATTGAAGAACTGCTGACTTATTTAGGAAAAAATTCAGATAATACGGCCTGGGTGATGTTTAACCGCAGGCTGGGAAAGAAAGAGATGCAGGAGACGATGACAAAAATGGGCATGACAGAAAGCGATTACGGAGATCTGGTGATAACTGCGGCGGATGCGGCAAGAATGTTTGAGTACATTTATAAAGGCCGGGCAGGGGGGGAGCGGGGAAAGGGAGAAATTTACGGATATCTGACCGACAGTATTTATGAAGACAGGATTCCGGCCGGGACGGCTGAAGAAAAAAATTGGGAAGTTCTGGCGCATAAAGTGGGAACCGATGCCGGGGTGTGGTCAGATGCCGGAATACTGGAGTTAAACGGGGAGAAGAAAAGTGATCTGGTAGCGGTGATTTTGAACCAGGAGGTAAAACGCGCGGAAGCGGGAACGCTGGTACCGGATATAGTCAGAAGAATTTGTGAATTTGAGGAAAAATGGTCCGAAACACGGTAAAATAACGGAATTAACCTATGAAAATTGCCTGTTTTACAGACGCGTATCTGCCGAATATAAACGGGGTGTCGTTTTCGGTAGATGAGTTTGCCAAATTACTGACGGCAAAAGGAAACGAAATAGAGATATACGCGCCGCATTTTAAGGGGTCGGCCAAGGTGGAAAAACGCGGTCGGGTAACGATAAGGAGATATTATTCAGTGCCGATTCCGACTTACAAAGATGCGCATTTTACACTGCCGGACGTGGTGAAGATTTACAATCAGATGGAAGAGTTTAATCCGGATGTGGTGCACATTAATACACCGGGAAGTCTGGGACTCATCGGAATTCTGGCGGCAAAGATGCTGAAGCGGCCGGTGGTGGGAACATATCACACGCTGATTTCAGAAGTGCTGGTGTATGCGTCACTGCGGAAATCGTTCGGCAGATATCTGCGGGCGATTGACAAGGTGATCAGGGGAGTAGGAATTGACCTGGGATTACTTTTAGAGGAGCAGCCAAAGCCGGAAACGGAGAAAAAAGCCGGGGAATCATTACCGCAAAGAGTTACCTGGTCGGTGGTGAATCAGATTTACGGATATTGTGACATAGTGATCTGCCCTTCGGAAGCGATTAAACGGGAACTGATAAAGAGGGGAATGAAAAAGCGGGTAGAGGTGGTATCTAACGGAGTGGATCTGAAGATGTTCGGTTTAGGGAAAGAAACTAAAAAATCCACCGGGCGAATAATACACGTGGGGAGATTGGGGTTTGAAAAGAATGTAGACGTGGTTTTGAAAGCGTTTGCCAGACTGGCCGAGACCAATAAGGGCTGCAGTCTGGTGATTGCCGGGGACGGTCCGGCCAGGGCGGATCTGCAGGAACTGGCCAAGAAGTTAGGGATGGAGAAAAAAGTGAAGTTTTTAGGCATGATCAGGCGAGACCGGCTGGCAAAGATTTATCAGAGCGGAGAGGTGTTTGTGACGGCTTCGACAATGGAAACACAGGGGATGGTGGTTTTGGAGGCAATGGCGTGCGGTCTGCCGGTAGTCGGGGTAAGAAAATTTGCCCTGCCGGATTTAATAAAAGACGAAATGAACGGATTTGTGGTTAAACCGGGAGATGAAAAAAAGATGGCCGAGAAACTGGAACTGATTTTAAGCGACGAGAAATTGAGAACTAAACTGGGCCGACAGGCCAGGGCAACGGCAGAGAAGCACGAAGTGGGAGCGATGGCAAACAAACTGGCGGAATTGTACGCGGAAGCGATGCTGATTAAATTCAAACAGGAATAGGCGGGGTGGGATCAGCGGATGGGGACAAAGTCGGAACTGGCTTTACCGGTAAGTTTCATACGGATGAAATTGGCAATGTGGTGGGTAAAAAAGCCTAATTTCTGACGGGCTAAACGGCGTTCGCTGGTGTAGACGACAACCCGGGGATGAAAGACTACCCGGCCGATTTTGCGGATCCGGTAACCAACGTCTACGTCTTCGGCTGTAGGGAGGGAAGTGTTGTAGCCGCCGATTTGGGTGTAGGCAGATTTTCTAACCGCAAAATTCATACCGACGGTCTGGTCGTTTTTGAAAGCCCGGTTGATGAGCAGAAACAGGGTGTTTAGATGACCGAGCAGACGATAGGAGAATTTGGGATTGGAGAAATAAGTCGGGCCGTAAACACAGACGACTCCGGGATCGGTAAAAGCTGCGGCGATATTTTCCAACCAGCGGGGGGAGGGGGCGGAATCGGCGTCGGTGGAGGCGATGATTTCACCCCGGGTTTGAGCAAAACCTTCGGATCTGGCAGCGGATATGCCGGGTTTAACCTGAGGGATGACCCGCCAGCCGGCTGATTTACAGAGACGGGGGGTAGAATCGGTGCTTTTATCGATGGCCACGACTTCAAAGTCGGTGTAAGTCTGGTTTTTTAAGGCGGCAATACACGGACCGATATATTTTTCCTCATTAAAAGTCGGAACAACGACGGAAATGTGAGGAATTTTATCAGACATATTAAGGAATCAGGGGTTGGCCGGAGACCCGGGTAAAAATAATCAGGGCGATAAGAATAACCAGAAGGGTGATTAAGATTAAGGTGTGTCTGAAATTGGGATTGACGAGTTTATTCATGGTGAATCACGGATAGTCCAACTACCATTTAAAATTTTATCACGGGAACTGCGTCCCGGCGGGGTTACCGAAGGATTGGCGGCGGAGGGAGAATCAGAACAGGCGGTTTTAGGCTCGGTTCCGGGCAGGAAATATTCGGTCCGGCCGGAACAGGAGTTACAGGCTAACTGACCGGTAGCAGGACAGACGGCAAGTTTAAGCAGTCCTGAGGGAGGAGTCAGCCGGGGGGCGGGATAGGTCTTTAAAAGAAAGTCGGTAATTTTGCGCCAGATGGGTGAAGCTCCGGTAACACCGGACGCCACATAACTCATAGGGGAATTGTTGTTATTGCCGACCCAAACGGCGACCAAAAAGTCCGAAGTGTAGCCGATGGTCCAGTTATCCCGGAGATTATTGGTAGTGCCGGTTTTAACGGGAACAACCGAGCCGGGAATATTAAGCTGGGAGTTGAGACCGAAAGTAGGAGCCCGGGCGGGGTTATCTGAGAGGATATCGGAAATGAGGAAAGCGATTGACGGGTCGAGAACCGGAGCGGCGGGAAGGGGAGTCGGATATTCTTCCAAAATCCGGCCCTGATTGTCAGTGACTTTAAGGATGGGGTGAAGGTCAACCAAATAACCGGAGTTGGCAAAGACACCGTAAACTTTGGCCAGGTCAGTCATGGTGACTTCACCACCGCCCAAAGTTAAAGACAAACCGAACCGGGAGGGATTATCCCAGGTGGTAATACCCAGCTGCCGGGCAAAATTGACCATATTTTCAACTCCGTTTACGGAGAGAACTTTAACGGCGGGGATGTTAAATGAAGAGGCCAGAGCGGTGCGTAAAGTTATCCGGCCGTGATAACGGTGGTCATAATTTATGGGGGAATAAGGAGCCTGGCCGGGAATTTTGTAAGAGACAGGGGAATCGTCAATTATTGAAGCGGCGGTAAGACCGTTTTTAAGGGCTAGGGCATAATTAACCGGTTTGATGGAGGAGCCGGGTTGTCTGTTACTCAAAGTGACGTTAACATTGCCGTCATTTTCCAGATCAAAGTAATCTTTTGAGCCGACCATAGCGAGAATTTCTCCGGTGCCGGGCCGGGTCACCAGAGCAGCTCCGTTGGTAACATTAAGACGCGAAACCTTGGAGACTTCTGCATAGACAATTTTTTCCGCCTGTTCCTGGACGGATAAATCCAGAGAAGTGTAGACGTTCAAACCGCCGGACTCGACCAGATGATTGCCGAATTTCTGCGCAAGCAGGTCTTTGACGTACATGACAAAGTGAGGGGCTTTAATATCGGTGGCCGGACGGCGGATAACCAGTTCGGCGGCGGAAGCGGTTTCGGCCTGTTCCCAGGTGATGTAACCGGCGGCAACCATCTGGCGGAGAACTTCCTTCTGGCGTTCTTTAGCCAGTTCCGGGTGAGCCCCATAAGGAGAGTAGGTCGTGGGTGAGGCGGGTAAGCCGGCCAAAAATGCCGACTGAGATAAGTTAAGGTCTTTGGCAGAGATGCCGAAGTAAGTTTGGGCAGCTTCTTCAATGCCGTAAGCCGCACCGCCAAACCCCACCCGGTTTAAGTACATTTCCAGGATCTGATTTTTGGAATAAATCATTTCGACGGCGACGGATAAGACTAATTCCCGGAGTTTGCGGCGCAGGGTGCGTTCAGAGGAGAGGAGGGAAGTTTTTACCAGCTGCTGGGTAATCGTGGATCCGCCTTCAAGACGTTTATCTTTAATAATCCGCAGAACGGCCCGGGCAGTTCCGGTGAGGGAAAACCCCCGGTGATTATAAAAGTTTTTGTCTTCGATGCTGATGAAAGCCTGGCGGGTAACTGCAGGAATATCACCTAATTTAACTAAGGTGCGGTTCTGGTTGGAATAAATTTTGTAAAGCTCCACGCCGTTGCGGTCCAGAATATGAGTAGTTAAAGGCAGAGTTTGTTTGGTCAGAGCGGAGGGGGAGGGAAGATCCTTTAAGACAAAAAGATAAAAGGAAAAAAAGGAAAGAGACAGGCCGGTGAGAACGGAAGCCCAGGCAAATTTAGACAGCCGGAAACGGCGGCGCGGAAGAGGATGACGGCGGTGACTGACCGGGAGCGGACGGTTAAAAACGGAAACTAACGGATAAATATTTTTGAGAAATTGTTTGAGGGAAAACCAGGACGGCATTTGAGCGGATTATATTCACGGCAAATGCCGTCAACAAGAAGAAGTTATTGCAAAGCGGCTTTACCGGTTTTATCAAGCCTGATCAGATCGGCATCACCGTAACCGCCGGGGCAGTCAAGACAAAGCAGAGTGTTTAAAGGATCGGAGATAACGGCATGGTTCTGGATGTCAATCTGATCCGGAGTTTCGGCCAGTTGTTTGGCGGTGGCCGGGGTCTGGGTTAAGCGATAGACAGGGATGTCGCGGCGCAGCCCGGAATCATAAGGGGGCTGAGTGCCGGTAAGAAAATATTCGTAACGGGGCTGGCAGTCGCCGGAAGGGGATTCAGGAACACGCAGACCGGAGATCTGACAGACTAAGGCACCTTCAACCCCGGCAGGCTGAGAGGGCCAATGCTGGGGCAGATCTTTAAGAGCGTAGGTGGTGACTTTATTCCAGATGGGGGAGGCGCCGGTGACTCCGGAGGCGATGGCAGACATGCGGGAGTTATCGTTGTTGCCGACCCAAACGGCGACCAAAATATCGGGATTGTAACCAATGGTCCAGTTATCCCGCAGATCATTGGTGGTACCGGTTTTAACCGAAACTTCCGGGTGATTGCGGATGTTTAAGTAAGAAGATGAACCAAAAGTGGCAGACCGGGCGCCGTTGTCATAAAGAATGTGGGAAATGATAAAGGCGGTGCCGGCAGAAATAACCCGGACATTGGGCGGAGAGGAGGAGACAAAGAATTTTTTGTCGATGGCGGAGTAGAGATACGGGTGGATAGTGGCGGCTTCGGAAGCAGTTATTTCGCGGGAATGAACGGATTCAAGAATTTTTCCGGAGCGGTCAGAAATCTGCAGAATCGGATTTAAGGTGACTTTTTGGCCCTGGTTGGAGAGGACGCCGTAAGCGGTGGCCATATCCATCATGGTGACTTCACCGCCGCCCAAAGTCAGCGACGGACCATATTTTGACGGATCCTGCCAGGTAGAGATACCAAAAGCGGAAGAGGTGGCAATAAAGTCGGACAGACCATTAATGACCAAAGCTTTAACGGCGGGAATATTAAAGGAATTGCCCAGGGCAAACCGGACCTGGGTCGGACCGTGAAACTGATTATCATAATTGTCCGGACAATAATCTTTCTGATTGGGTTGGGTAAAACAGGTGGGTTTGTCGGCGAGGACGGTGGAAGCGGTGATCAGCCGGTGTTCGAGGGCAATGGCGTAATTGATGGGTTTGATAGACGAACCGGGTTGACGGGAAGCCCGGGTGACATTGACGTTGCCGTCATGTTCGGTATCAAAGTAGTCACGGGAACCGACCATAGTGAGAATTTCTCCGGTAGTGGGTTTGGTGACTAAAACAGCGCCGTTACCGACTTTTTCCTTAACCAGCTTGGCCGTTTCGGTTGCCACGACGGCCTGGGAAAATTCCTGCAGATCAAGATCTAAGGTAGTAGTGACGGTTAAACCACCTTTTTCAACGGTTTCCAAACCGTATTTTTTGACTAACTGATCTTTGACCCAGAGAGAAAAATGCGGAGCTTTAATGACCGGAGGAGCAGCAAATTTGAGAGTTTCGGCGGCCGCGGAAGCGTAAGCATCCTGAGTAATAAAACCGGCGTCGAGCATCTGTTTAAGAATGTACTGCTGACGATTTTTTCCGGCTTCAGGATTAGAGCCGAACGGGGAGTAGTAGCTGGGGGCCTGGGGGAGGGCGGCCAATAAGGCACTTTGGGCAAGAGTCAAATTGGGGGCAGAGATGCCGAAGTAAGTTTGGGCAGCAGATTCCAAACCATAAGCCGTGCCGCCGTAGGGAATCTGGTTTAAATACATTTCCAGAATTTTGTCTTTGGTGTAGCGGGTTTCGACTAAAAGGCTTAAGACCAGTTCGCGAATCTTGCGGGTAAGGGTGCGGTCATCGGAAAGAAGCGCCTTTTTGACCAGCTGCTGAGTGATGGTGGAACCGCCTTCCAGACGCTGACCGGTTAAAGTGTGAAAGGCGGCCCGCAGATAACCGGTGACGGAAAAACCGCCGTGTTTATAAAAGTCCTTATCTTCGGCGGCCAGAGTGGCCTGCCAAACATATTTAGGCAGAGAAGAAAGCTGAATGGGGGTGCGGCGTTCGGCACCGAAAACCTCGAAGAGCAACTTGCCGTGGCGATCAAGAATTTTGGTGGAGGCAACCGCCGGCCGGGAAGTCAGCTGCATCGGATTTGGCAGGTTCCAAAAAAGATAGGTGGCGGTGAGAATGAAAACGGCGAGCAGAGAGAGGAGAACGGTTTTGCGGGGAAGGCGGACAGCGGGTAAATGACGGGTAAACTTGCGGGCGGTTAGTTTGAAACGGCGGAAATTAAGCCGGCTGAAAAGCCGAATCAGAAGCGATTTAAGTTTGGCAACCGGCTTAAGCCGGGTGAAGACGGGGTGAAGTTTGGGGTGGGGTTTTGCGGCCATGAGTTGAATTATACAATCGGGGGAGGTATATTTATCGCACTATGGCTGTTAAGCCGTCCAAGTCGAAAGCAAAACTAAGGCCGGAAGAAGAGACACCGAAAGCAATGACGGCGGTGGAAACCGGGGTACTGGCAGGAGAGGAATCGGGTTTGGATCCGCAGGAAGAAAAAATACTGGACTGGATTTTAAAGGGGGTAGTGGCATTTATCCTGGGATGGCTGGGATTGTCGATACTGATGGTAATAGGGGGGTATTTCGGGATCTGGAAGTAATTTTCTGGTAAACTGGAACAGATGGAGGATAACGGAGAACAGGGACCGGCTAAGGGAAGTTTTGGTAACCGGCTGAAAGAATTATTTTCCGGGGCAGAGAGAAGTAAGCAGAAAGAGTGTCTGGGGGTGGCATATGAATATGTGGAACTGGCCGGAGATGCGGTATTGGCGGCAAGACTGGGGAGAGGAAAAGAAAAAGTAACGGCGATTGATATTTACGGGACAACGGAAACAGAGACGAGTTTTGCGGGGCTGGAAGAAGAAGTGACACTGGAAAACTGGAAGGAATTAAGGCCGGTATTAAACCGAGAGCAATTTAATTACTGGAAACGGTGGGTGGAAAAGAACGGATATGAAGGGCTGCCGATAAGGTTCCATCCGACAAAGAACGCATTGAAGTACTGGGATGAACAGCCATATGAAGTCGGGGTGGGTGATTTAAGCATGACCATCGGAGGGAGGGAATCCAGTTTGTCTGGGTATGACTGGACTGAGGGAAGTCAGGATCCAGTCGTGTTGCAACCCAAGGAAACAGTGATGGATGTTTTGACCTGTTTGGAAAAGGGAAAGGAATGGGAAGTTCCGGTAGATGCGGATATATTGCATGTGGCCGAGCGGGACGTGCGGTCGGGAGCATTGAGTTTGGTTGACAGGCGGGTAAAAAGACGGGGTAATTTTGGGGATCGGGTAATCAATACTGACATGGATGATGAGACAATAAAAAGTGTGGTGGAAAAGTTGGCAGGAACGGAAAAAGAATATCCGAAACTGGTGGCTTTATGTAAGCAAGTTTCAGAAGCGGGTGGGGTGAAAGAGTATGTGCTGGCGCATTACGGAAGCGTCTATTTGCACAAAGAGGACGAGCATGAATCGACAATGGAGTCGGTAATCAGAGGACGAGTCAGATTGTATTACCCGGATTTGACCAGGTCGACGGCAAGCGAGGAGGCGCAGTGGGCGGCATTAAAGAGCGTGTTTGAAGATATTCGATTGCCGGGATTTGATTATGCAGGAGCAGAAACTGCTCATGCCGGGAAACCCGAACCGTTGCCGGTTGGAGAAATAACAAGAGCACTGATAGACAAGGAAAAGCTTAAACGAGCAATTTCAGTAAGAGAAGAAGTGCATCCAGAGATATGCGGGGAATATGAAGTGGGGTATTTATCTACCCAGAATGCTGCCGACGAGATAATTAAAGAGCGGATTACGCCTATGCTGAAGGTTTTGGGGATAGATCAGGAGCGGTTTTGGAACAGCGGATCGCCAAAACTAAGTCGGAAGTTGGCAACAGTGTTGGATACCAGGAGTCCAATATTCAGATATTTTGATTACAGTCATGAAAATGGCGGTAAGGTAAAAGTGGTGATTTCCGGAAATCCGACTGATATTTTGCAGGCATCCACAGATAAGTCGTGGACCAGCTGTGTAAATTTAAACGGAGGGATAAATAAACATAGTTTGTATTTAGATGTAGCCGCCGGCAACGTGATCGGTTATGTGTTTAGTGAAGATAAGCCAGCCGGCAGGGTATTGATCCGGTTTACAACGGACGAGACCGGGCGAGAAGGGGTGGCGATGGAGCGATACTATGGAGATACAAGATTTGAAGAGGTGTTGGAGAAAACGGTAAAACAGGTGGCAGAAAACAATAATTTGGTGGCGGAGCAAAAGGGGTTCACCAAAAAGAAAGTGCCGGCTATGTATACGGATTTGGGGAGGAAATGGAGAAGCGATACCATCTATTATGGTTATGAACAGGAGGAAATGGTCCGACTGGAAAAGTCGAAAAACAGATAGGCCGGGTCGGGTGGAAAGAGAGGGAAAAAGTTGCAGGATGGTTTCGGGGTGGTTTTTTTGAAAAACGGAATTGTTTAATCGGTAATTTTGAAATATGATGGGAACATGGAGAATTGGGAGGAAACAAATTGGTGGAAATATCTGGATGATTCGATGCGGGATTTGGTGAGGGAAAGTTTTGACCTGATTACGGCGGAAACACAACGACTGGCGACAGGAAAGCCATACCATGATTATTCATTTGTGGTATTTCCGGCAGCGAAGGCATATGAAGGATTTCTGAAAAAAGTGTTTCTGGATATGCGGCTGATAAACACGCAGCAATTTTTCGGAGACAATTTCCGTATCGGACGGGCATTGTCGCCGACGTTACCAAAAAGATACCGGATCGGCTGGGTATACGGCCGGCTGGCCAATTACTGCGGGGGAGAAGAGCTGCCGCTGAAGATGTGGGACGTGTGGAAGCGGGCCAGGAACAGAGTGTTTCATTTTTTTCCGCAACATCATGAATGCATCAATCTGGAAGAGGCAACAACGCTGGTCAGGGCAATAACGGAAATAATGGGAAAAGTGCTGGAAGGCTGCCGGGTGAACGGGTAAATTTTTGAAGGAGTTTGACCGGGTGTGGCATACTAGAGGGAGAATATGGAGAGGAATTTTCCAGCGGCCGGAAATCAGATAAAGAATGTATTCGGAAAGTGGAAAAGAATAGCTACCGCTTTGGTTTTGGCAGCCGGAGCGCTGGTGTGCGGGGTGCTAGTGCTGGGGATGTCGTTTATGGCGGCATCCGACCCGATCAGAGCCAAGCTGGTAGCTTCGGAATCAGCCAGGCTGATTATGGCTCCAAATACGGAAGCGGCGGCAACCATAGCGGCAGAGCCGGTAAAGGTGGAATACTATCTGCCGTACCCGGGAATTCTGCCGGACAATCCTTTATATAAGCTGAAGGCGATAAGAGACAGGCTGAGACTGTGGTTTGAACTGGACGAGGAAAAGAAAGCCAGATTAGAGCTGCTGTATGCCAACAAGCGGATAAATGCGGCGGTGTTTCTGGTTGACGGCGGCAAGGGAAGCTTAGGGGTAACTACGGCGACTAAAGCGGAGAAATATTTAGAACAGGCGGTAGAGCGGACACTGAAGCTAAGTAAAGACGGAAAAGACGTGAAGAGTCTGATGACAGAATTGATGACAGCATGCAGGAAACATGCGGAGATTCTGACAGGGCTGCAAAAAAGAGCCGAAGGAGAGGCAAAAAAAACCCTGGAATTAGATTTGGCGAAGACCGAACTGCATATTCAGCGACTGGAACAAATGCTTTTGGAAGTGAAATAACGCCGAAAAATTAATCCGAAGCTGTGATAGCTTTTGATATATTTGTTAATAGTTGACTTGGGTTTTGTAGTGTTTTAATCTCTTCGACGCCACTGTATTTAGTGGTCAGATAAAAAACATGAAATGTCCCTTTTGCGCTAACCAGGAAACATCAGTTTTGGAATCACGGGTAGCAGATGACGGTCAGTCGCTGCGCCGCAGGCGGGAATGCAGCAAGTGTCAGAAAAGGTTTACGACGTTTGAGCGGATAGAAGGGCCGATATTGTTTGTGATTAAACGGGACGGAAGCAGACAGCCGTTTGACCGGGAAAAGATTGTGAGCGGGGTAACCAGATCATTTGATAAGCGGCCGGTGTCGATTGATCTGATCACCCAGCTGGCAGATGAGGTAGAAAGAGAAGTACGGCGGAAAGAAGTAACGGAAATTTCTTCGAAGCAGATAGGCAGGATGGTCTTGCGGCGGCTGAAAAATATTGATAAGGTGGCGTGGTTGCGGTTTGCGAGCGTGTATTTTGAACTTTCGGATATTTCGGAGTTTGAAAAGTTACTGGAGAAATTAAATTAAATATGGCTGAACTCAGATTACAAAAAATTAAAGCGAAAACCGGGAAAGCCGCCGGAAGGACAGAAAAATGGGAGGAGCTGACGTTTGCGGAAATGGCCGCGAAGGTAAAAAAACTGGCCGGACCAAGACCGGAGCTGCCGCCGGCTGAGGTGACAGCCCCACCCTGGACAGAACAGGCTCTGAGAGTACTTAAAGAGAGATATTTTCTGAAGGATGCGGAAGGAAAACCGATGGAAACGACCGAAGAGATGTGCTGGCGGGTAGCCTGGGAGCTGGCCAGTGCGGAAGTAAAATACGGCCGGAACCGGGAAGAGATAATTGCCGAGGCGAAAGAGTTTTACCGACAGATGCTTAACCGGTGGTTTTTGCCCAACTCACCGACATTGATGAATGCCGGAAAAGGAAACGGACTGCAGTACAGCGCCTGTTATGTGATTCCGGTGCAGGACAGTCTGGACGGAATATTTGACGGAGTGAAATATCAGGGACTGATTCATCAGTCGGGCGGGGGAACGGGATTTTCTTTTTCCCGGCTGCGGCCGAAAGGAGCGCGGGTAAAGTCGACTATGGGAGTGGCGTCAGGACCGGTGTCGTTTATGCGGATTTATAACGAAGCGACGCAGCAGGTGAAACAAGGCGGAATGCGGCGGGGGGCGAATATGGGAATTCTGCGGGTAGATCATCCGGACATTCTGGAATTTATTCACTGTAAGGAGGACGGGGGGATTACTAACTTCAATATTTCCGTAACCATCACGGATAAATTTATGAAGGCGCTGGCCAGAAATGAAGAGTATGAGCTGGTGGCACCGCATACGGGAGAGGTGACGGGAAAACTGTCGGCACAGAAAGTCTGGGATGAAATTGCCCGGGGGGCATGGAAGACGGGAGACCCGGGACTGGTGTTTATTGACCGGATAAACGACAGCAGCGCCAATCCGATCAGAGCGGAGGGATGGGAAGTGGAAAGTACTAACCCATGCGGTGAACAGCCTTTATACCCATTTGATGCATGTAATCTCGGAAGTATCTTCCTTAATTACTACGTGAAAGAGGAAAAATCCGGAAAGAGGGAAGTGGATTGGGAGAAGCTGAAAGAAACGGTCCATACCGGAGTAAGAATGCTGGACAACGTGATTGAAATGAATCCGTATCCGTTGCCGCAGATAACCGAGGTGGTCAGAAAGACGAGAAGGATCGGATTGGGAATCGGCGGCTGGGCGGATATGCTGGTGGAACTGGGGGTTCCGTATGACAGTGAAGAAGCTCTGACACTGGCGGAAAAAGTAATGAAATTTATTAATGAAGAAGGACATGCCGAAAGCCAGAAACTGGCGGCGGAACGGGGGGCTTTCCCGTTATGGAAGACATCAATTTACGGAGATAAGGAGTACGGCTTTGGTAAACCACAGCCGATACGAAACAGCACAGTAACGACAATTGCCCCGACCGGATCGATAGGAATTCTGGCCAATACTTCGGGCGGATGCGAACCGTTGTTTGCAATTGCGTACCAGCACATCGTTAAAAGCGAAGGCCGGACACTGACATTTGTGAATCCGTTGTTTGAAAAGACGGCTAAGGAAAGAGGTTTTTACAGCGAAGAACTGATGAATAAAGTGGCGGAACACGGGACGGCCAGACAGCTGACGGAAATTCCTGAAGAGGTGCGGCAGGTATTCGGGACGGCACATGAAATAAATCCGGAATGGCATGTGCGGATGCAGGCGGCGTTTCAAAAATATACCGACAACGGGGTGTCCAAGACGATAAATCTGCGCAACGAAGCGACAGTTGAAGATGTGAAGCAGGCTTATATGCTGGCCTGGGATACCGGGTGTCGGGGAATTACGGTATTTCGGGACGGATGTAAGGGGGAACAGGTGCTGAATTTGGGCACGAAAGAAAAAACCCAGACGGGGACAACCGCGCCGGCGGAAAATCAGATACAGAATCCTGCAGTACAGACGATTAAACCCCGGCCGATTCGGGTAGACGGGGCAACTTACCGGATAGAGACACCTTTAGGCAGCGCGTTTATTACGGTTAATCATGACCCGGACGGAAATCCGTTTGAGGTATTTGTAACGATAGGGAAGGCCGGTTCGGAAGTGGCGGC